>Ga0206123_10000792_pt1 | contig 30842 bp, 29 predicted proteins | sample Helgoland_Spring_2_FD_160086 | JGI IMG/M metagenome (GOLD analysis project Ga0206123, IMG submission 160086) | Pelagic subsurface seawater microbial communities from Kabeltonne, Helgoland, North Sea - Helgoland_Spring_Bloom_20160316_1 | ecosystem: Environmental > Aquatic > Marine > Epipelagic ...
AGTAATTGTTTATAATTTCATCGGCAGTTTGAGCATTTAATGGCGTTATAGCGATCATTGCAATTGCGATAATGAGTGTTTTAAATAATTTCATAGTGTTTATTTTATTTTATTATTGTTTTGGACGCTAAATTTAATAGTTTGTTACACATTAAAAGAATAAATTTTTATTTTTTTCAAAATCTACAAATCAAAAAAAGACAGAGGTACTAAAACGTTTTATGTTGCCTACAAATATTTTCGATCGACGTAAAAGGGACCAAGGGGGATGATGGAGCATAAAATTACCACTCCCAAAACTTGATTACTCCAATTTAATTTATTTTTAAATACAAATGCTCCTAAAATATAGAGCATAAATAAAATGCCGTGAGCCATTCCTACCACACGAACAAGTTCTGGATTTCCTAATAGGTATTTAACAGGCATAGCAATAAGCAAAAGGACTATAAACGATAGGGCCTCTAGGATACTAATTAATTTAAATACTTTTAAAGAGACCTTCATGTTTATTTTAAATTTTGACCAAATATAAAATTATTAGTTTTCTTTAATCTATTTTTTTTGAGAGATTTTTAAATTGATTTCCTTTATAAATTATAATTTATTTAGCAATTAATTTTTAAAGAAACCTTAGTTTTGGTAAACTAAGTGTAATTGGTAAAACAAAATAAAAACATTGAACTTAAAACTTATCATAACTTTTATCTTTCTGATAGGTGCTAACCTAAAGATACAGGCTCAAATAGAAAATAAAAATAACTCTATTAAATTTGAGGTGATGGAGGATGATTTTAAAACTCCAGCGGGTCTTGAGCTACCTGCTATCAAGTTGCCATCAATCATAAAGCCCAACAAGCCTTTTAAGGTTAGCGATTTTTCTGGATTGGGTGAAAAACCATCAGAAGGACTTGACATCACTCATGAAGATGATTATTTAGATTTAAAAACGGACGTAGCACCCAAGTACTTCACAAAAGATAAAGCAATTTCAGAAGAATTTGGGCATGATCAATACTTGGGCGAATTAACAACTAGTTCTCTAAATGTCACTATTATGTATCGAGATCATGAATATGTAGATGGAGATCGTGTTCGAATATTTGTAAATGGAGACATTATCAAAACTAGTGTATCTCTCACCGCAGGTTTTAAAGGCTTTACTTTTCACTTACAATCAGGATTTAATAAAGTAGAGTTTCAAGCCTTAAATCAAGGCTCCTCTGGGCCTAATACTGCAGAACTCAGAATATTTGATGATACGGGTGCTGTTATTTCTACCAATCAATGGAACCTTACTACCGGGCGAAAAGCGATGGTAACCATTATTAAAGAGTAGTGTTTTTTTAATGTAATGTATTCATTTAATTTTTAGCCAAAAATTAATCTTCAAAATAGTGTAGATTAGGTCAGCAAATAGCGATAGCTACGAATAATACCATAGAGCTCAGCTTTTTGCCTTCTGGGCTATATTATCTTGAAATCGTCACTAATTTAGGAACGATCACTAAAACGGTTATTCGAAAGTAAATAAACGGTTAAATTTAAATATGCTTTATGAGTTCTCATGTCTTTTAGACCTGTATCTTTGCATGACTAGATAGACCTATGATTACATTTAAAGATTTGGGGATTAACAATTCCTATATAAAAGCATTAAAGGAGCTTCAAATTAAAACTCCTACAGCAATCCAAGAAAAAACGATTCCTGTATTGATTAGCAGTCATGTTGACTTTGTGGGGTTAGCTCAAACTGGTACCGGAAAAACAGCTGCTTATGGCTTACCAGCGCTCAATGAAATTGATCCTCAATCAGCTCTTGTTCAGACCTTAATTTTATCGCCCACTCGTGAATTGGTGCAACAAATTAAAAAACAACTGTTTAAATTCACTAAATATCAAACAGATAAAATATTTGTAGAGGCGGTTTATGGTGGTGAGAAAATCGAAAAACAAATCCAACGTTTACAACGTCCAACGCACATTGTAGTTGCAACACCAGGACGTTTAATAGACTTAATTGAAAAAGGGACCCTAAATTTACGTAGTATTAAAACTGTAATTTTAGATGAAGCCGATGAGATGTTAAGCATGGGATTTAAAAAGGAGTTGGATGCCATTTTAAATTATACGAGTAGCACCAGAAAAACCTGGCTTTTTTCTGCTACGATGCCCGAGGAAATTCAACGAATTATATCGAAATATATGGATCCAAAGGCAGTGCACATTTCGGTCAATAAAGAGTCGCTCGTCAACAAGAATATAGCACATCAATTTTTAATAACTTCCATCGAGGCAAAGCTTGATGTTTTGGCCCAACTACTTGATCAGTTTAAAGAGGGGAGAGGCATCATCTTTTGCAGAACTAAACTAGGTGTCCAAAAATTAGTTAACGAACTAAAAGAGAAAGGTTTTTCAGTCGATGCCCTGGAGGGCGACATGCAACAACGAGATCGCGACAAAGTGATGCGTATGTTTAAAAAAGGAACGCTACAATACTTAGTTTCCACCGATGTATCGGCTCGAGGCATCGATATAACTAATTTAGCTTTTGTAGTTCATCATCAATTACCAGAAAAACCGGAATATTACACCCATAGAAGTGGAAGAACGGCAAGGGCTGGTAATAAAGGAATATCTTTAGCTTTAATATTACCTAGTGAATTACAACGCATTCATGAATTGCAAAAATCATTGGGAATTAACTTTAAAGAACAAATACTTTCATAATCATTATGGCACTATCCAACAACGATATATTTAAAAAGTTAAGAGTCGCATTAAAATTAAGAGACGATGAAATTGTAAAAATACTTTCATTAGTCGATTTTAAAGTTACTAAAAGCGAAATTGGTTCTTTTTTTAGAAACGAAAAACACCCTAAGTACGTAGAATGTGGTGATCAAATTCTTCGTAACTTTTTAAATGGCTTAGTCATTCATTTACGGGGTCCCATGCCAAACAAAGCAACTAAAAAAGAATCATAAATTTTAAACTAATTTGTAGGTTTAAATATAAGTTTTGTGGAATTCTTTTTAATTTCCTCTTGATTCATTTTCATTTTTCTAAACGTTCCTTTATTGTACATACTCGCCTGATCTTGGTAATGTTTACTAAAAGGATTTCCCGATTGCCCAGTAGGCAATATACTCCAGCTATTTTCTACATCATTAAAGTCGATAATCCTTCTGGTGGAAGGGCCATTTCTTACCTGGTACATACCAGTGGAATCTCTTTTGTAGGCTAAATTGTTAATGACCTCTGAGGCACCATTAATTGGAAAGGGACCTACATTAAAAAAATCTTTTAATAGGTCAACACTTCCCAAAGGATGTTGGTGTTCTATCACATGAACTCGTCCCCAATTCCAGGTATTGATGTCTTTTCCGAGTTGATTTTCTAGTGCTGTAACGGTTGAAATTAAAGATTTAGAGAGGATGTCTTTTCGTGTTTCTACGATAGCTGGCGTGTTAATGTCGTCCCACCAAATACTTTCTTTTCTTAATAATTGATCGGCAATAACTCGTTTCATCAAATGTGTTTCATTGAATTGTTGATAAAGTGTAGCTCCCATTTCATCTTTAAACGTAGTGCTTAAATATTCGTAAATAAATTTATTGTAAATCGTGGGCGCCACTTCGTCTATTTCATTTAATCCATCCCATAACTGAAGTATATCTAGAGCTTTCTGAACATTTGTATCAAATGAATGATAATCTATAACCTCCGTAAGTTCTTCAATTAAAGTTCCTGAAACTGATGAGGTAACATCTGTAATCATTTTCGCAGTCGATGTTTTATTCCAGTTATCCTTTGATTCTAATAAATGTACAATTCTTTTGGCACGGTCTTCAGGTAAATAGTAACCAGGGTATAACATGCCAGCAATACTATCTGGTTGATTATTAGCAGAGTATACATAGTTCCAAAGAGGATTTTCAGCCATTGGGTTTTCCTGAAAATCTAAAAAGGCTATTTTATCGTCCTTACCACTTGCTCCATCTAAAATAAACTTTGAATTCACATGAGGATTAAGTTTATATAGTTTCGCTGAAGCCCACCAGCCAATATTCCCCTTGGCATCTCCATACATTACATTAAGTCCTGGAGCATGAATCATTGATACGCCCTTTTTAAAATCTTCCTTATTACGTGCAGTCGACATTCTGTAAATCGCTTCCATTAAGTGATTCTCTACTTGGGTATATATCCAAGACATAGCAATAGGTGATGTATCGTTAACAGTCACTAAAGTCTTATTAATTATAGGGCCGTGCCTACTAGTTTTATAATTGAATTGCAGGTCTTTTTGACCTTTTACCTTAATTAATTTGGTAGTATTTTTATAAGTAGCATATCCATCAGGGATTTGATATATATTTGAATTTTCTGGATCATTTTTTTCTTTATAAAAATCAATGTCATCGTTCTCAAACATGGTTAACCCATAGGCTATCTGTTTGTTATGTCCCAATAAAGGAAATGGGATAATAGGCAGAAAATAACCATACATTTCATTTTCTGGACTTACAAGATGCGCTTCAAACCAAACTGAAGGTTGTGAAAAACCAATATGAGGATCGTTGGCAAAAATTACGTTACCAGATTCAGTCTTATCGCCACCAATAACCCAACTATTGCTCCCTACAAAAGGCGGGATGGGAGTGGTGTTTAAAATAGTGTTTATATTAGAAACCATACTGGTATAATAGTCCATATCTGCTTTCGAGCTTTTAATTAAAACACTTTCTGGATCAATATTTATAGGCAATTCTTTTACATAATCTATTCCCAGTTTTTCGATCAAAGCACTTAATAAGGGGTCTGTTTTTTGGGCCATAGCAAAACTAAATGCCATATATCCTAAAACATTATAAGTGTCAACTAGTGTGAAGTGTTCTTTTTTAAGACCGATTAGATGGAACTCTAATGGGGTAACACCCTCGTCTATAAATTGATTTATCCCTTTTAGATAGGATTCTAATAGTTGATATTCAGGGCTAGTGCTATCTAAATTAGCGACTGATTTTTTAGAATATTCATCGATTCCAATATTTATAAAAAACTGATCATTTTTAATTAAATCTTCCCCAAATAATTCTGATAACCTACCAGGTGCAATTCTACGCATTAACTCCATTTGCCACAACCGATCTTGAGCCTGGACATAACCTAAAGCGGTCACAGCGTCTAAATGACTTTTTGCGTAGATATGTGGAATCCCGAAATCATCAAAATAAACGGTTGTTTTCTGTTCGATGTTATTTAATGTGATTTCACCAGCGTAATCTGGTTTTAAGTGTTGATAATACCAAAAGCCTAAAATAAATATAAGACTGATAAGGAATAGTAAAATGATGATTATTTTTTTTAGAATGCGCATAACTCTTTATAAATGTGGGCTTTTTTTAATGGGGAACAATTCCTAAAATTAGTCAATAAAGTTAGTAGTTTAATTTGAATAGTAGTAAATTCAGCCCACAAAATAAATAAAATGAATAAACAACTAATTTTAAAAAAAAGGCCGATAGGTATTCCTAGTAAAGATACTTGGAGTTTTGAGCTTAACCCAATATTAAAACCCAAAGACGGAGAAGTTTTAATAGAGCATCATTACATTTCTTTAGACCCAGCGATGCGCGGCTGGATCATGGATAGAAAATCGTATATACCTCCAGTTCAGATTGATGAAGTAATGCGTTCTGGAAGTATTGGTAAAGTAATTGAATCAAACAACCATCCAACTTTTAAAGTAGGAGACTGTTTGGTTAATTGGGGCGGGGTACAGCAATACTTTACTACAAATGGAGAAAATTGCTTCAAAGTGGATGACACTATGGTTCCCATGCCAAAATATTTAGGAGTATTAGGGATGCCTGGAATGACTGCTTACTTTGGTATTCTTAAGGTTGGAAAAATAAAGGCAGGTGATGTTGTATTGGTTTCCGGAGCTGCAGGAGCTGTTGGGAGTTTGGTAGGACAGATTGCAAAACTAAAGGGGTGTACTGTTATCGGTATCGCTGGTGGAAAAGAAAAAAATGACTACTTAATTAATGAACTAGGTTTTGATCATGCGATCGATTATAAATCTGAAAATTTAATGGAGTCTTTAGCGATTAAGTGTCCTAAAGGAATTGATGTATACTTTGATAATGTAGGGGGAGAAATATTAGATGCGGCGTTAACCAAATTACGGTTTAATGCTCGGGTGGTTATCTGTGGTGCTATTTCACAATACAATAATGAAAATGATATCGTTGCTCCAAAAAACTATCTTTCCTTATTGGTGAATAGAGCGACAATGCAGGGAATGGTAGTCTTGGATTACGCTTCTGAATATCAGGAGGCTGGTCTGCAAATGGCAATGTGGATGATGGAAGGAAAAATAAAGAGTCGAGAAGATATTTATGAAGGATTGGACAACTTTTATGAAACTTTTTTAAGGCTATTTAATGGAAATAAAAAAGGAAAATTATTGCTTAAAATAAAGTAAATAGACTTTTAAAAAAATAAATTTTAATTCTTATGTTTTTAATATTTTTCAGCAAAAGATTTTCTGAAGTTTATTTAATTATTAAAAAATTAGTACTTTCGGTTTATATAATCAAACAAAAACAACTATGACACTAATTAAAAAAAGCCTTTTATTCCTATTTTTAATAGGTTTTGGTACCGCAGGTTTTGCACAAGAAAACAACGAGGAAGTTACTTCATCAACTTCAGATTCGGAAGTAAAAATTGGAGCAAAGGTAGGTTACAGTTTAGGTAATTTATCAAGCAGATCTGAAAACATCTACACGGAAGATTTTGAATCAATAACCGGAATTGATTTTGGTTTCGTCTTCGAGTTTAAATTAAGTGAACTAATATCGATGCAAACAGAGCTTAACTATACCCAAAGAGGTGGTGAAAGAAATGGGTTGCAGCCCATATTAAGTGATGAATTGACAGATCAATTAAACATGTTTTTTCCATTTATAGGCTTACCTCCAATTACTAATGAAAACCCCTTATACGCTACCTATGACAGTAAGTCTGAGCTCAGTTATATCGAAGTTCCAGCTTTAGTTAAGTTTGGCTGGGGTAACAACTTTCGATTCTCTGTTGCTGTTGGACCTTATGTAAGTGTATTAGTTAATGCCAATCAAGTTACTGATGGGACCAGTCAGTTTTTTCTAAATAGCGATGGTACCAATCCAGTTTTTTTACCTGGACCAGACGGACTTCCTCCTTATACTGAATTGCCTCCAACTCCTGTCGGAGCAAGTACAGATATCAAAGATGACTTAAAAACAGTTAATTTTGGTGGAACCTTTGCAATTGGACTTAGTAAAAACCTGAATGCAAATAGTGAATTGTTTTTTGATGCAAGGGCTTCTTATGGATTTAACACCATACAAATTAATGATCAATACGGAGAAAGTAGTATTGGAGGAGTTATCTTTTCGTTAGGATACGCCTATAAAATTCAATAAAATAAGGACTTAACGTCCTATTATTTTCAATTTTAAAAGTCTATACTTCTGTATAGGCTTTTATTAATTAAGAGTTTATTTCCAGTATTTAAGCTTACTGGTTTTTCCTATACCAGTATTAAATACATTTGTTGAGTCTAACTTCTTGTAAAAATTTTTCAATACTGGTTTTGCTGAGTATTCATGTCCCACATTGTGTTCTGCTGGATATTCAGCTCCTCTTTCATCAAAGGTTTTTAAGAGTTTGTTTTTTAAAGCTTTAGCGTCGACTCCTTTTTTTACAATATAGTTTTGGTGAAATACATGACAAAACAAATGTCCGTAATGAAGCTTTATCTCCAGCTGATCTTCAATTTCAGGAGGTAAATTTTCAAACCAATCTTTTTCATTTCTAGGGAATGCCACATCTATAGACATCATAGGGCCAACCTTTTTTTGGTGTATTGCATGATAACGACCAATTGCACTTCCTGCCACAAATCGATGTAAAACTGCTTTTTCTCCTTCTCTATCGGTGCATTCAAAAAAATCACCCTCATGAGTGTTAAAAAAATCTTTAAAATATACTCGCGATTCATCGATAGCCTCATCCGATGTTTCAATGATCCAATGATGCTCATATAAATCACGAAAGTTTTCCATACGAGGAGGTAAATGGTTCGGCCAAAACTTACTCAAAAATTGCATCAATCGATCTGAAAATTTATCAGGCATAAACTTAAATCTTCCAGCGATAAGATCTACTTTGCGTTTAAGGGCAAATAAAGTGGGGATAAAACTAGTTCCTAGTTGATCAATTACTATAAAATTATCCTTGCTATATTTTTTGGTAGCGTCATAACAAGCGCGATGTAAATAATCACCAGTCGTTGGAATATTTTTAAAATTAGAAAGTATATCGCGACGCATTTTCCATAACACATCAGGTTTGTTGGTTCCTATATAAAAAACCTTATTTTTTTTTGGCGCTGGATAGGTGTCAAGGCGAACCGCAAAAACGGCAACTTTACCGGCAGAACCAGAAACACCATATAAACGTCTGCCATCTGCATTAAAACGCGCTGGAGTGTCTTCGTCAATAGCTCTTAACCGTTCTTCATATGCATTATCGGAGGCTAATTTTTTTGGAAATTGAATTTGATCTGAACTATAATTTTTAGTTTGTAAATTGGATAATATATCTTCAGGTGTATCGCCAAGTTCAATCCCTAAATCATTGATCAATACGAGTTCATCATTTTCATTTACTTGGGCATAAAGCGCTAACTCTGTGTAAGCAGGACCTCTTTGAATCAGTGAACCTCCTGAATTGTTACATATACCACCTATTATCGAGGCTCCTATAGAAGTTGATCCAATTACCGAATGTGGTTCACGTTCAATAGGAGCTAATATATTTTCAAGCTCAAATAAAGTGCTTCCAGGCAATCCTATTATTTGTTTTCCTTTGTCAATCAAATGAATATCATTGATACGCATGGTATTTATGATGACTATAGGACGATCATAGTCAGTACCTTCAGGGGTAGATCCACCTGTTAAACCGGTATTAGCTGCTTGCATGATCACGATATAACCCGATTCAACACAAAGTTCCAAAACTTTCCAAAATTCCAATAAATCTCCAGGTTTTATAACCGCAAATGCTTCTCCCATGCCATATCGATATCCTTTTCGATGTCCATATTTGCTAGCTTCAGAGGTGAGGACATATTTTTCTTCAAGAATATTTTTTAAATCTTGAATGAATTTGGTTTTATCTGGTTTTGATTTCAAATTAAAAAATTATTTGGATTAATTTCCTATATAATAAGTGTCTAAATTTTGTGAAGAATTCGAAGAGTCTTCCAGGGGAATAGGTAATGTTATGCCTAAGATACTTAAGTCTTCTAATTGATATTCGACTGAAGTATCACTATAAATCATTCCAATTCCATCTGCAAAATAATTGGTGGTTTTTATGACATCTTGAGGCTGTAAAATAGGAATTTCTAGAACAGTTCCAAGCACTTCAAATGCTGCAATAATGGATAGGTTAATATTTATCATAGTAGATAAAACACTTGAGCTAGTAAAATTACCGTAACCATCTTCATAAGTCTCTCCTTGAATTGTAGTAATCTGATAATTAATTTTTATGGGTATTTCTTCAATAACTTCTAAAATTTCTCCTGAAATTTCACTCAATAAAGCGCCGTTATATTCATTCAAATCATACATTATTAAATTTACAAGTGGAATTGAAATTTCTGGAAATCCTTCAATTGGAGGTGTCCCAAACTGACCGTTTAGTAGTAATTCATCGTTATTCGCATTTAGTGAACTTTGTGAAAGTAGACTTGTCATAAAACCCGCTACTGGTTCAAGCGCGTTGAACTGATAATAACTATTATTCTCAATAATTTCAGTCCCTGAAATAAACAGCGAGTCTCTGGTATTTTCTTGCTCTGAATTTTGATTGTTATAGGTCCAGTAGGCACCAACATTCAAAGGGAAATAATCATAGGATTCTGGAATCGGAATTATACTTTCACTGTCATCACTACTTGAGCAGGATATAATTAACAAAGTCAAAAGTGCAAAGGTTATATTTTTCATTTAATAAAATTTTAAACGAATATAGTAAAATTGATCAAGTTAAAAGGATAACAATTCAGTTGGGTTTTGGTTATTCTGATTTTAAAATTTACATTTGTTAAAAACCAATGTATGGCAGGTAATTCCTTTGGAACACTTTTTAAATTAACCACTTTTGGCGAATCCCATGGATCTGCTATCGGTGGAGTGATTGACGGTTGTCCAGCAGGTCTCAAAATAGACTTCAACTCCTTGAAAAAAGATATGGTTCGTAGAATGCCAGGGCAATCAAAAATCACCACATCCAGAAAAGAACCTGATGCGGTTCAATTTTTGTCGGGTATATTCGAAGGTATAACGACAGGAACGCCATTGGCCTTTATCATCGAAAATACCAATCAAAAATCTAAGGATTATTCTCATATTAAAGATGTATATCGTCCTTCTCATGCAGATTACACCTTCGAAAAAAAATTTGGACACCGCGATTATAGAGGAGGTGGAAGAGCTTCAGCACGAGAGACCGCTTGTAGAGTCGTAGCTGGTGCCATAGCCAAACAATTGATAAAGGATATTAAAATTACTGCATTTGTTTCTTCTGTCGGTAATATAAATATTAATAAACCTTATCAAGACTTAGATTTTAATAAAATAGAAGCTACAATTGTTCGTTGTCCAGACCTCCACGTCGCTGACAAAATGATTCAAAAAATTGAAGAAGTGAAAAAAACTGGAGATACGCTTGGCGGAACTGTCATGTGCGTCCTTCAAAACGTTCCTGTTGGGCTTGGAGAGCCAGTTTTTGAAAAACTTCATGCACAATTAGGTAAAGCGATGTTGTCTATAAATGCAGTTAAAGGATTTGAGTATGGTGCTGGTTTCTGTGCAACTTCTATGAAAGGGAGTGAGCATAATGACTTGTTCAATGAAGACGGAACCACCCAAACTAACTTATCTGGAGGAATTCAAGGTGGAATTAGTAACGGGATGGATATTTATTTTCGAGTAGCCTTTAAACCAGTCGCCACTCTAATACAACAACAACAAGCTTTGAATAGTGAAGGGAATCTGGTGCAAATGAAAGGAAAAGGTCGCCACGACCCCTGTGTGGTACCCAGAGCTGTTCCCATTGTAGAAGCGATGGCAGCTTTAGTTTTAGCAGATTTTGCTTTAATCAATAAAACAAATAAAATATAATTTTTTAATTTAAATAAAGCCCTCTGACTTTTCGGACATCACTATGAAAAAATTAGCATTACATTGGAAAATACTTTTAGGAATGGCTTTAGGAATCTTTGTTGGTTTATTAATGACTTTTGTGGATGGTGGCATGCAGCTAGTTCAAGATTGGATTAAACCTTTCGGTAAAATATTTATCAATTCCTTAAAGTTAATTGCGATTCCATTAATACTAGCAGCACTCATAAAAGGTGTTTCAGATTTAAAAGATATTTCTAAACTATCGAAAATGGGAACAAGAACGATTATTGTTTATGTAATGACTACCGTGATAGCTGTTTCTGTCGGATTAATTTTAGTCAATTCTATTGGTCCAGGAAAAACAATTTCGGAACAAACAAGAACTGAAATGGTTGAAAATTATTCTGGAAGCACTCAAAAATATCAAGAAACTGCTATTAAACAAAAAGAATCAGGCCCTCTTCAAGCTCTAGAAGATTTGGTGCCTTCCAACATATTTGAGGCTGCAACTAGCAATCGAAATATGCTTCAAGTCATCTTTTTTGCAGTTTTTTTTGGAATTGGTTTAATATTGATACCAGAGGAAAAAGGGGAGACCGTAAAGAAATTTTTTGATGGATTTAATGATGTAATTTTAAAAATGGTGGACTTAATTATGTTGGCAGCTCCCTACGGAGTATTTGCGTTATTAGCTGCTCTCGTAGTAGAATCTCCAAGTGTTGATCTGTTTAAGGCTCTAGGATGGTATGCGATCACTGTTGTATTAGGTTTAATTGTCATGATTGTTATTTATATAATTATAGTGATGCTATATACTAAAAAGAAACCTAGCTTTTTTATGAACGGTATCTCTCCAGCACAATTACTAGCTTTTTCTACAAGCTCTAGTGCTGCTACTTTGCCAGTAACTATGGAGCGAGTAACGGAACATTTAGGTGTAGAAGAGGAAGTTGCTAGTTTCGTTTTACCAATTGGAGCGACTATCAATATGGATGGGACAAGTCTATATCAAGCAGTTGCTGCAGTATTTATTGCCCAAGCCTTTGGTATGGATTTAACTTTAAGCACTCAATTAGGGATTATTGCAACAGCTACTCTTGCTTCCATAGGGTCTGCTGCAGTTCCAGGAGCCGGAATGGTCATGTTAGTGGGGGTTTTGGGCTATGCTGGAATACCAGAAGCAGGGTTGGCATTAATTTTTGCTGTCGATAGACCTTTAGATATGTGCAGAACAACTGTAAACGTTACCGGAGACGCTATGGTTTCGATGCTGGTGGCAAATTCTGTTGGTAAATTAGGCAATCCAACCATAAAAGATTGGGACGATAATTACGAGCAGTAAACGATTAGTCGCATAAAAAAACCGAAAATAGATACCTACTTTCGGTTGTTTATTGTTTCGTTGAAATTAATTTTTGGTATGAATATCCATTTGAGGGTATGGTATTTCGATTCCTGCCTTATCCAACTCAATTTTACTAGTTTCTAACATTTCAAAATATACGGTCCAATAATCATCGGTATTGGCCCAAGATCGCATGTAGAAATTTACAGAACTATCTGCAAGTTCCCCTAATACTATTAGTGGTTCTGGATCACGTAATACTTTGGGATTTTCCATCATTATACGCATTAATAACTCTTTGGTCTGTTTAATGTCAGCTTCATAACTGACCCCTATTTTTAGGTCAACCCTTCTTACTTTTTCAGTTGAAAAATTGGTGATATTTCCGTTTGATATAGCACCATTTGGAATAATAATTTCTTTATTATCTGTAGTGTTAAGTTTGGTTGTAAATATTTCAATTTCTTTAACAGTTCCTGATTCACCTTGTGCTTTAATATAATCGCCAATGCGGTAGGGTTTAAAAATCATTATTAGGATTCCTCCAGCAAAATTAGACAGTGACCCTTGTAAAGCTAAACCTATAGCTAAACCAGCCGCTGCTAAAATAGCGGCAAAAGTGGAGGTTTCTACTCCTAATTGACCAAGAATAAGAACTATTAAGACAACTTTTAGAATCCCAACGATTAAGCTTGTCAGAAATCTTTCTAAACTTTCATCATAATTTAGTTTATTCATTGCTTTAAGCAATATTTTTTTGATTTTTTTGATAATCCAAGATCCAATGATCCAAATTACCACAGCGCCAATCAATTTTAAACCATATTCGGTTCCATAATCAATCAATAAATCTTTAATATTTTTTATATCAATATTCTTCATAATTTTCTTAGTTGGTTATTATAAGTATGGTTTCAAAGAAACAAATTTTAACGATTTAATCAAAAAATTTACTCTTTAATTCGTTGGATGGCACCATACAACTTTCCGTTTTTCCAAACCATTTATAACGATTTTTTGCTATTAAATCATAGATAAAGTTTCGAATAAATGCCGGAATAACAATAAAAATATAAAAAATAAAATAAGGGGCTCTTAAATCTTTTGCAATTCGAAGCGCAGCAGAAGACCTAGTGAATACTTTATCGCCATCGACAAGAATAATAGAATCTATTTCTTTTGAATCTAATTCGTATTTGTTCTGAATTTTAATTCCATATTCTCCTTGTAAAGGAGCGAATTGAAATATGTTTTTTTTATCATTTTTAATAATGAATTTTATAGCATTATTACAAAGATTACAAATTCCATCAAAGAGTATAACTTTGGTATTTTCTTTTGAAGTCGACATTGTTTAAATTTTTTCTAATTCCGAAACATTAACATTTGTTTTAAAAGATCCGTAATTTACAAATGCTTTCTTTTTTTCTAATTTATCGATAGTTCCTACTGCGTTTCCATCTATCATTTTCACTCTATCACCAACTTTTAGTGAAACGATCGGTTTAGTGGGTGCGATTTGTTTTTGAGCTGCCTTATCTTTCTTTTTTTTCTTTCTGATGATAGCTACTTTTTTTTCTACTTCTTGTTTGATATCGTGTTGCTGCTTTTTTTCTTCTTTTTTTACTTTTTTAATCTTCGGCTGTGACTTTTTAAGTTTGCTATTCTCTACCATAATTATTTTGAAAAGATCATCCATTAATGGTTTTTTCTTTTTATTGTTATGGTAGTTTTTGGCAAGTGTGCTTATTTTTTTTCCCAAGCTAATAAGGCGCTGATTGGTGTCGTAAAGTTCTTGGTAACTTTCTAATTTATCTTGAATTCGATTGTGTGTAGTTTCCAATTGTTGGTTATTTAATCTCGCCTTCTTTTCTTCATTTTTTAAGGATTCAGAAGTTTTTCTGAGTTGTGTTCTCTCTTTTTGAAGATTCGCAATGCTTTTATCAAACCTTATTTTGCCTTTTTCAATTTTCTTTTTTGCTTTGTTAATGATACTGAAAGGAATCCCATTTTTCTGAGCAACTTCAAAAGTAAAAGAACTTCCGGCTTCACCCAAGTTTAATTGATACATGGGTAATAAGGTACTGCTATTGAATTGCATATTAGCATTGGTAGCATGGGGGAGTTCACTCGCCAATAATTTTAAATTTGCATAATGTGTCGTAATTACACCAAACGCTTTTCGTTCATAAAATACTTCTAAAAATATTTCCGCTAAGGCGCCCCCTAACTCAGGATCACTACCAGTCCCAAATTCATCAATTAAAAACAAAGAGTTTTCTTTACATTTTTTTAAAAATTGATTCATTTTTTTTAGCCGATAACTATAGGTGCTTAATTGATTTTCTATGGATTGATTATCCCCAATATCAGTTAATATTTTTTCGAAAAAACAAAATTCACTCAGGGGGTCCAAAGGAACTAAAATTCCACTTTGAAGCATTAATTGTAATAATCCAACGGTTTTTAGCGTAATACTCTTACCTCCAGCATTGGGTCCAGAAATAACAATAATTCTATTGTCTTCATGAAGTGAAATAGTTTGAGGGAATGTTTTCTCTTTTCTTTTTTTATTGGTCAATAAAAGTAAAGGATGAAAGGCATCTTTTAGAAATAACTTCCTTTTTTTGGATAGTATTGGCATAACACCACCAATTAGTAGGGCAAACTTTGCTTTTGCATACAAGACATCCATTGCAATCAAATATTCTTGATATTTTTTCAATATGGATGCACTGGGTCGAAAGTATTCAGTTAACTCCTTTAATATTTTTTTTATTTCTTCTTGCTCCTCGTAGAGAAGATTGCTTAATTCGTTTGCGTATTCAAGAGTTTTTTGAGGTTCCATATAAACAATACTACCTGTCTTGGAAGTCCCTAAAACCGAGCCATTTATTTTTTTACGGTACATGGCTTTAACAGCTAAAACACGACGATTATCTACGATAGTTTCTCTAATTTCATCCAAATACTCTAGTTGATTGTATTGAGATAATGATTTATTAAAAGAGGAGTTGATTTTGCTTTTTAATAACTTTAAACGTTTTCTAATCATTGAGAGCTCCTGAGAAGCATCGTCTCTCATAAAACCATACTTGTCAAGTACTTTTTTTATTTCCGATGAGAAAGAAGCGAAGTAGGTAATTCTTTGAGAAAAAGTGTTTAAATGAATATAAAAAGTTTCATACTTTTTAAAAAAAGAAATTAAAACACGAGTGGTTTCGGTAATGGATAAGATTTTTCTAAATCCTGAAATTTCTAGCGTGCTATTATCAATATTTAATAAAAATAATTCTCGTTCTATGGCTTCAAAACCGTGATTAGGGATAGCGTTCTCACCATTTAGTGAAGCTGAAAATTCCTTCACTCTTTCTAGTTCAGGTTGGATGGCTACTAACTTTTTAAAAGGTAATATTGTTAAAACAGACCTTCGTCCCAGTTCCGTAACAGAAAATGATGCGATTTCTTCTAGAACTTCTGGAAATTCTAAACTTTCTAATGTTTTATCATCAATAGTAACCATTTATTCAATTTGATTTATAGATATACTGAAATAGTTAAAAGAACCATTGTTAGGACTAATAACATTAGTACCAAGGGGCTTATAAAGCGGAGCCATTTGTCATAACCCACTTTCACAATTGCTAAGGATGCAAGTATAAGTCCGGTAGGATTAATAAATGCAAAAAGTCCCATACCATATTGATATGCATTAACGATATATTCTCTTGCTACTCCTAATCCATCACCTAAGGGAGACATTATGGGCATTGTTAAAACTGCCATACCAGATGAAGAAGGGATAAAAAACGATAAGCCTCCATAGGTATACAGCATGGTATTAATAAAAAAACCTTTGTTCATTCCATGGGTTAAGTTACTAGAATAGTAGAGTATAGTATCACTAATCAAACCATCTTCCATTAAAATAGTGATTCCTCTTGCTATTCCAATAATAAAGGCTACTCCAAGTAATTCGGTAGCTCCCTTTACAAAGGTGTCTACAAAAATACGTTCTTTAATCCTGGCGATAAAGCCGATGATGATCGCGCCAACAAAAAATACGGAAGTCATTTCTAAAAACCACCAATCTAGTTTCGATACGCCATAAATCATGACAATGAAACATAAAACGAATACAATTAGTATTATGCGTAATCTAAGATTAAGATTGAATGCATTATTCGACGTTATCATATTGCCAAATAGATTTTCAATTTCCTCTTTTTGATGGTATATTATAGATTTGGTAGGATCTTTTTTGACCTTTTGTGCATACCAAATAATATACAGAATGCAAATTAATAGCCCTAAACCAAGCATTACAAAACGCCCGTTTATTCCTGCGGTCCAATTAATTCCTGCGGCATCTGATGCAATAATAGTACTAAAAGGATTCACTGTGGACGCCATAGTTCCCATAGCAGATCCAACATAAATAGATGCAAGTGGTACAATAGCGTCGTATTTAGCTGCTAAAAAAACGGGAATCAATATGGGGTAAAACGCAATAGTCTCTTCAGCCAATCCAAAGGTAGTACCTCCAATAGCTATAAGCGTAGTAACTAAAATGATTAATACATATTCTTTTCCTTTTAGAGTTGTAGCTAACCACGAAATACCAGCTTCAAAAGCTCCAGTAGCGTTGACAATACCTATTAGACCTCCAATAATAAGAACCAATAAAATAATATCGGAAACACCCATGATTCCTTTTAAAGGAGATTTTATAAAAGCAATGATTCCCTGAGGGCTTGGTTCTAACTTATGATAAGTTCCAGGAATACTAATTGGTTTCCAAATATCACCGTTGGTAAATTTCTCTATGGGTATGTCAATATTTAGTGAGTCCAAGGTTTTTTGATTGGCATTTAATATTTTTACTTGATTTAAATGAGTACTGCTAAAAGTTTTAGCCTCTTTATTATATGATAGTCGGTCGTATTGACCCGCAGGTACCAACCAAGTAAGAATTGCCACCAGACCGGCAATAATTAATAATATACTGTGGGCAGTGGGAAACGATATTTTTTTATTAAATGCCACTCTTGTTTTATTTTTTTATTAAAATATTATAAGTTTTTATCTTTTTCTTATTAGTAATTTTGTTCAAAAGTACTAATAATGAATGTAACTATTGAAACAAGTTGGCGAGAACAATTGAAAGAAGAGTTTTCGGAAGACTATTTCCAAAAATTAACTCAATTTGTCAAAAATGAATATCGTTCTCACACATGTTTTCCTCCAGGAAAATTAATATTTTCTGCTTTTAATTACACTCCTTTTGATAAAGTAAAAGTTGTAATTATTGGGCAAGATCCCTACCATGGCGTAGGACAGGCTAATGGGCTTTGTTTTTCTGTTAATAATGGAATTTCACACCCTCCATCACTAAAAAACATATTTAAAGAAATTGAAACAGATTTATTAATTCCATATCCAACAGATGGAAATTTGCAACGATGGGCAACTCAAGGTGTTTTATTATTAAATGCTATTTTAACGGTTCGATCGAGAGAAGCAGGTAGTCATCAAAATAAAGGATGGGAAAAATTTACAGATGCTGTTATTTCCAATTTATCTGCAAAAAATGAAAATTTAGTGTTTTTGTTGTGGGGTGGCTACGCTAAAAAGAAAGGAATTAAAATTGATGCTAAAAAACATTTGGTTTTAAAGAGTGGACACCCCTCTCCACTTAGTGCAAATAGAGGCTATTGGTTTGGAAATAAATGCTTTAGTATAACCAATTCATATCTAAAAAAAGTAGGAAAACAAGAAATTAGTTGGTGATGGTTTTTGCTACTCGTCTTCTGGCATATGAGATTCAGGGTCGTTACAGCTGTAATGTAATAATAAATAATTAGCTACTAATAACGCCCCAATAATAATTAAAGTAATTTTCATAATTTGATAGTTAACACTATGTAGATGTTATTTTAAAAAATGGTTGCGTTTTTTTTTAAAATAATTTCAAGAAACTGTATATCAAAAACTTACAACTGATTTGTTTTTATTTGCTATTGTAAAACGTATTGTTTTGTTTATTCAACAAGCTTATCCAAAGCATATAAAATTAAACTTTCAACTGTTTTAGTTGGATTTTGGCTAAAAGTCCCATTTGCTCTGTTGGCGATAATTGCGTTTAAGGATAAAGCATTGTGTCCTAATAATTTTGACAAACCATAGATGGCAGCTGTTTCCATTTCTAGATTAGAAATACGGTGTTCATTATATATAAAATTATTCATTTTATTATTTAACTCAGAATCCTGAATCGCCAATCGCAACACTCTGCCTTGAGGACCATAAAAACCACCGTTAGTTCCAGTAATACCTTTATAGGTTAATGCACTTTCAAAAACGCGCTCTAATTTTTTACTATTATTAATGACGATGGGTTTAGCTTTGTTTGAACTCCATTGGGTATGTTTGATAAATGCATGTTCTATATCTGGATTACCGAGACTACCCAATTGATAAAAATGAAGCATTCCATTTAAATCTAGACCGTGTGTTCCTATTAGGAAAGAATCTACAGGTATATTACTTTGCAAAGAGCCTGATGTGCCAATCCGAATAATATCTAAAGATTTTAGTGTGTCTTTAATGGTTCTAGTCTTAAAATCTATATTCACTAAAGCATCCAATTCATTTATTACAATATCAATATTGTCGGGCCCAATCCCAGTAGAAAGCACTGAGATTCGTTTTCCCTTGTAGGTGCCAGTTTGAGTTTTAAATTCGCGTTTTTGTGTAGAAAATTCAATCGTATCAAAATGCTTTGTTATCTTTTCGACTCTATCTTGATCGCCTACAAATAATAGGGTGTCTGAAATATTTTCAGGCTTTAAGTTAAGATGATAAATACTTCCATCTGGATTTAAAATTAATTCTGATTCATTTATTCTCATACCATTATGATGGGTTATTTTTTTAACCTCCAACTCTTTTTACTTGAAATCCCTTATCTTTTAGATAGGTCATGATATTGTCACGATAATCTCCCTGAATCAAAATTTGATCGTTTTTAAAACTACCGCCAACACCCAACCATTTTTTAATTTCTTTACTTAGAATTTTAAAGTCAGAATTAGCTCCCGTATAACCTTCTATAATAGTAATAGGTTTGCCTTTACGTTTTTCATATTTACAGATGAGAGGTTCTTTTTGTAACCAAACAGAAATATTTTCTTCAATTTCTACTTCTGTAGATAGTTGGTGATCTGGAAATAAATTTTTTAATTGATCTTTTAAGTCCATTACGCCAAACCAATTTCTTTTAAACGCTGATTTAAAAAGTCACCGGCAGTGATATCATCAAAACCTTTAGGGTGACTTTCATCAACACATTCCTCAAGACAATTTAGACTCATATCGCTTCTTGGATGTAAGAAAAAAGGAATCGAATACCTTGGTTTTCCCCATTCCTCTTTAGGAGGATTAACAACTCTATGGATGGTAGATCTTAATTTATTATTGGTATGTCTTTCGAGCATGTCACCGACATTAATTACAAGATTTCCTTCATCAGGTCTAGCCTCTATCCATTGACCATCTTTTCGTAGCACTTGCAAACCTCCAGCAGAGGCTCCCATTAGTAAAGTAATTAAATTGATGTCGCCGTGAGCTCCTGCTCTTACAGCACCTTTAGGTTCAGTCTGAATAGGAGGGTAGTGGATAGGACGTAAAATACTATTTCCGTTAGCAACCCATTTATCATAATAAAATTCATCCATTCCAATATAAAGCGATAAAGCCCTTAATACATATACTCCAGTTTTTTCGAGTAGTTGATAAGCTTCCAATCCAACTTTATTAAAAGCGGGGAGCTCATTTACTAAAACATTATCTGGATACTCTTCGTTAAGATTTGCATCCTCTGATACTTCCTGACCAAAATGCCAAAATTCTTTTAGATCTCCTTCTTTTTTTCCTTTAGCATGTTCCTTACCAAAAGAGATATATCCACGCTGACCGCCTAATCCTGAAATTTCATATTTTTCTTTAATTGCTATTGGTAATGCAAAAAACTTTTTAACTTGATCATACAGTTGTTCCATTAATTCGTCACTTAAAAAATGATTTTTAACAGAGGCAAAACCTATTTCAGAGTACGCCGCACCAATTTCATGCACAAACTTTTGTTTTCTTACTGGATCTTCCGATAAAAAGTCAGAAAGATCTACGCTTGGTATATTTGTCATTTGTAAAAATTTGAATTACAAATATACCAATTTAGCATTAAAATGTAATTAATAAAAAATGAAAAGAAATAGCTCGTTACGTTGGGTTTTTTTCTACTTTTGATTTGTAAATACAAAAAAATGAATTCTGAAAAAGCAGCAAATATTCACTTTGATTACGATCGTAGTAATTTAGATGATAGTACCTTATTGCGCCTTTACAAAATGATGTTAAAACCTCGATTAATTGAGGAAAAAATGTTGATTTTACTCCGTCAAGGTAAAATTTCAAAATGGTTCAGTGGTATAGGTCAAGAAGCAATTTCTGTTGGTATAACAGCTGTTTTAGACAAAGACGAGTACATTATGCCCATGCATAGAAATTTAGGCGTGTTTACAGGTAGGAATATTCCTTTGGAGCGTCTTTTTTCGCAATGGCAGGGTAAAGCCAATGGTTTTACAAAAGGGAGAGATCGAAGTTTTCATTTTGGCACGCAGGAATACCATATAGTAGGAATGATATCCCATTTAGGACCACAATTTGGGGTGGCAGACGGAATAGCATTAGCGAACAAACTTAAAAGTAATAATAAGGTTTGTGCAGTTTTTACTGGTGACGGAGGAACTAGTGAAGGTGACATACATGAAGCTCTTAATGTAGCGTCTGTTTGGCAATTACCGGTTCTTTTTTGTATCGAAAATAATGGTTATGGTTTGTCTACTCCCACTTCAGAACAATTTAATTGTAAAAACTTGTCGGATCGTGCTCATGGCTATGGTATGGAGTCACATATTATCGACGGAAACAATATTTTAGAGGTCTATACAAAGTTAAAAGCTATCGCTGCTGATGTTCGAGAGAACCCAAGACCTATAATGTTAGAATTTAAAACTTTTAGGGTACGAGGTCACGAGGAAGCTAGTGGGACTAAGTATGTGCCAAATGAATTGTTACAATCTTGGGACTTAAAAGATCCCTTATTAAACTATGCAGCTTTTCTTAAAACTCAAGGTGTTTTAACAGAAGAAATTGAGGCAGCCAGTAAAGCTTCTATTGTGAAAGAAATTCAGGACGGATTGGATATTGCTTTTGCTGAGCCTGCCATGACGTCGACTGCAACAAATGAGTTAAATGATGTTTTCCATAGGCATGAATATGAAGAAGTTAAGGAAAATAAAGAACGAGTTAATTTACGTTTAGTGGATGCAATTTCTGAAGGTTTAAAACAATCCATGCAGCGACATGATAATCTAGTTTTAATGGGTCAGGATATCGCTGAATACGGAGGCGTATTTAAGATAACAGATGGATTTTTAGAAGTATTTGGTAAGGATAGAGTAAGAAACACCCCTATTTGTGAATCTGCCATTGTTTCCGCAGCTATGGGATTATCTATTAATGGTTACAAATCAATGATGGAAATGCAATTTTCTGATTTTGTTACCTCAGGATTTAATCCAATAGTCAATTTATTGGCTAAATCAAATTATCGCTGGAATCAAAAAGCGGATGTGGTGATTCGTATGCCTTGCGGTGCAGGTGTAGGAGCGGGGCCATTTCACAGCCAGACCAATGAAGCTTGGTTTACCCACACACCTGGATTAAAAGTAGTTTATCCAGCCTTTCCTTATGACGCGAAAGGATTATTAACAACTGCTATTGAAGATCCAAATCCGGTATTGTTCTTTGAACATAAAGCCTTGTATAGAAGTATACGACAAGAAGTTCCAACCGATTATTATACCCTACCTTTAGGCAAAGCCTCGCTTCTGAAGGAAGGTACTAATATTACAATTATCACTTATGGTGCTGGTGTTCATTGGGCGCTAGAAATTTTAGAAGAACTTTCACATATTTCAGCAGATTTATTAGATTTAAGAACCTTGGCTCCTTTAGACACGGAAGCTATTTATAGTTCTGCAAATAAAACGGGTAAAGTGATTATTCTTCAAGAAGATTCTATGTTTGGTGGTATCGCCTCAGATATTGCTGCAATGATTATGGAAAATTGTTTTGAAAAATTAGATGCTCCTATTAAACGAGTGGCGAGTTTAGAAACCCCCATTCCATTTGCTGCAAATTTAGAAGCTGATTATTTACCAAAAAGCAAATTTAAAAACGACTTGTTAGATTTATTAGCCTATTAGTATCTTAGATTCTCAAAAAATAAAACCAAATCGTTTGGCTGTAAAATTAACAGCTGCTGGTGAACGGAATGTTAAGAACGGTCATCCTTGGATTTTCACAAACAGTATCCAAAAAATAAATAACAATGCCTTTTGTGGAGATATAGCAATCATATTTGGACGTGCTAAAAACAAAGTCATTGGTGTTGGACTTTATGATTCTAAGTCTCCAATTTGTATAAAAATGATTCATCATGGTGGGGGAGTCACTATTGATTCTAATTTTTTTTTTAATAAAATAAATGAAGCGTATGCTAATCGCGCTCCTTTATTAAAAACAATGACCAATAGTTATCGTCTCTTGTTTGGAGAAAATGATGGCTTCCCGGGTTTAATAGCAGATATTTACCATGAGGTCATGGTCATAAAATTATATTCAAGTATTTGGTTTCCCTTTCTAAAAATAATAACAGAACATTTAATACAAGTAAGTAAAATAACGACTGTAGTTCTTCGATTAAGTCGTTCACTGCAACAAATGAAAAATAACGACCATTTTGAGGACGGACAAGTTATCTATGGTACATTAACAGATGCAAATATCCCTTTTATCGAACACGGTGTTCATTTTTCAGCGAATGTCATCAAAGGTCATAAAACAGGATATTTTTTAGATCATCGAGAAAATAGGAGGCAAGTTGGGATTTTGTCTAAAAATAAGACCGTATTAGATGTCTTTTCGTATGCTGGTGGGTTTTCGGTACACGCATTAGCTAACCAAGCAAAAGAGGTAACCAGTATTGATATTAGTAAACAAGCCTTAACATTAGCTATTGAGAATGGAAGACTTAATAGATATTCTGGTAATCATAAGACCCTAGCCGGCGATGCTTTTAAAATTTTGAAAAATCTGATTTCAAAAGAAAAAACTTATGATGTCGTGATCATTGACCCTCCATCATTTGCAAAAAACAAAAAGGAAATTGAAATTGCAAAAAAGAAATATAAACAATTAGCTTTATTAGGAGCTAGCTTAACATCAAGAAACGGATTATTGGTCCTTGCATCATGTTCCTCCAGAGTTTTAGCAAGCGAATTTTTAGCCATCAACAAAGAAGTCCTGGACAGATTTCCACGTAATTATTTATTGGTAAATACCACACAACACGATATCGATCATCCAGTCAATTTTCGAGAAGGAGCATATTTAAAGACGGGGTATTATCGTTTTTCAGACTAGTTCTTTTGAGGGGCTTTTATGGTTAAAACAATCAGAATAAGTATGGAAATAAATGAACAAATCGAAAATCCAATGAAAATAGGAAGTACAGTTAGCCTTACAAATTTTCCGATTACGATACTTATAGGAACTGCCATTAGTGTTGAGATAAAACCTGTAATTGCGGCACCAATGCCCGCTATATGACCAACAGGTTCCATGGCAATCGCTCTTAAATTTCCAAACAAAAACCCTAAACAGAAAAATTGAAGTGAAAAAAACGATAGGATAATAATAATGGGTGGATTGACTGAATTATAAAATAAAAAAGCATAGCATACGGATATTAAAAAAAAACCTATCAGTGAAACATTAATGATCTTTTTCATTCCATATTTTACAACAAATAGACCATTCAATAAAATTGCACCTCCTGAGGCAGTTGCAAGCCCAGCAAATATAAATGGAAAGGCTTCTTTCAATCCATATTGTTCTTGAAATATTTGTTGAGAAGTGCTCAAATAAACCATAAAGGATCCCGTAATAAGCCCAGAAATTAGCGTATAAGCAATAGTTTTTTTGAAGCGCATTAATTCTAAAAATCCTTTCTTGAATAAGTCGATTTTAAAATCGATTCTATTTTTAGGATTTAAGGTTTCTTCCTGACGTTTCCAAAACCAAAAAGCAATTAGTAGACAAAATATGATCTGAAAAATAAAAATTGCTTCCCAATTAAAAGAATCCAATATAAGTTTTCCCATTGCAGGCGCTATGATAGGAACCAATAAAAAAATAACAATTACAAACGACATTATCTTAGCCATGTAATCCCCAACGTATAGATCTCTTATAATTGCCACACTTATTGTTCGAGGGGCGGAGAGGCCAAAACCTTGTAGAATCCGACCGAGTACCATAATTTCTAGTGATTTAGCATAGACACATATAATACTAGCTAAAATAAAAATACCAAAACCTACAAAAACCATTGGTTTGCGACCTAAGCTATCCGATAAGGGGCCAAAAAAAAGAGGTCCAACGCCTAAACCAATGAAAATCATTGTTATAAGCAATTGATGATCAGAATTTTCTTGTGTATGTAGGGAATTACCGATAATGTCTAAGGCTGGTAATAAGGCATCAATAGCAAGAGCTACCACAGACATTAAAAAAGCCATTAGGGCTATAAATTCAAATTTGGTAACTTTTGGGGTTTGCATGAGAACAAAAATAATCTAATTATTAAAAGAGGATAGGATATATTAAAATAATCTATTTGACATAATATTAATTATAGTACATTTATATCAATGCGAATTATATCGATAGATATTATGTCAAAGCCATTTGTATATTTTGGAAACAATTACAAGGAACTAAAAAAATAAAACAAAAAATTTAGTCGTTTTTTCATATTATATTAATTACTTAAATATATCTATATATTAATATTTTTGAACGATTATTGTTTAAAATTAGTAATAGATTCTATAATAGCTAAGGCTGCTCTTTCGCCAGCAATCATTGCAGCGTTTAGTGAACCATTAAGCTGCTCATCGCCTGCTAAGTAAATTCCTGGTAATAGTTGTGTCTCTGATGGCTGCATTTCATACTGAAGCTTATTTAAATTTGGAAGTGCTTTTTTAATATTGTAAAGTTTTAAAAATTTAGTTTTATAAATTCCAAAAATTTCAATGAGTTCTTTTTTAACCGCTTCGATGAGTACTGAATCATTAAGTTGATGTTTTTTAATTACAGTGACAGAAAGTAAATAATTTTCAGTGTGGTCTATTTTTTTTGAATAGTAAATATTATTAATCAATGATTTTGAAATTGATGATAAACCAATTAAATTTTTTGTTATGACTCGTTCAGATGTTAAAAAATATAAAGTTTGACAAGATTTCCATTTAATTGAATTACTCGATAAATTAGAAATCAGCGAGTTCGCTCCAGATGTAATTATTGTAAAATCACTTTTAATAGTACTGGAGTTTTGGAGTTTAATTTCATTCGTTTTTACTGACTCCACCATTGTATTAAAAATAAATTGAGTGTTTTTTAATTTATCCCTTAATTGATTAGCAATCGCGACAATACCGTTCTTTGGGATGGTTGCTTTACCTTCTCCAAACATTTTATAAACAAATTCAAACATTCTGCTCGAGGTACTTAATTCATCTTCGAGATAGATACCTCCAAAAAATGGTTTAAAAAAATCATCAATTATTTGATCAGAAAAACCAATTTTTTTTAAATATTCTAAGGTTGTGAATTCGGGTTCTTCGAAAATTTCAGAAATCTTTTTTCTTTTTAATCGATTTGTTAATTTTAATATTTTGAATTTATCAGATAGCGTACCAATGGATGCCAAAAGTGTTGGAAATAATAATGATAAATCTCTTAAAGGATCACCTATGGTTATTTTTTTCTTATTTTTAAATAGCATTGCTCCTGGCAAAAACTCTTGTAATTCTAATGATTTGTAATTAAGATATTTTTGAGCAAATGGATAAGCAGTCAAAAGTACTTGAAAACCATGATCCAAATTTATATTTGAGATACAATCTGTTTTTACCCTTCCTCCTATTCGATCAGTAGATTCGAGTATAATTGGATGATATCCGTTATTTTCTAGGACAGTAGCAGCAATAAGACCACTTACGCCAGCACCAATAATATGAATTTTTTGTTTTTTTTGATTCACTTTAATTAAACTTGTTATTTAAAATTTTTATCAATTTCAAAAATTAAACAATGTTGCCAAGGTAAGTTCTCCCTATTAACTTTTAATTTTAGACCAACAGCTTTCATTTCTTTCACAACTTGTTTCTCGGTCATTTTATGAATTTTTTTAATAGGAACTCTAGGATCTTCACCGCGATACTCTACTATAAAAATTTTCCCATTAGGACGAAGTACCTTTTTGATGGATTTCATCATTTCATAAGGATACTTAAACTCATGATAAACGTCAACTAATAAAATTTTATCGACAGAATTTTCGGTTAAATTGATGTTGGTTTCAGTTCCGAGAATTGGTGCTATATTTTTTAAATAGCCGTTATTAATTCTCGAGCTGATTTCTGATAACATTTCTTCTTGAATGTCAATCGCATAAATAAATCCACTTTGTGCTTTTGCAGCCATACGAAACGTATGGTATCCTGAACCAGCACCAATATCAGCAATCGTATCTTCAACATTTATATTCATGTTTTTGATTAAAGTACTCGCGTTTTCCTCAGATTCCCGCTCAGGACGTTCTAGCCATTCCATACCCTCAAAACCCATTACAGAGGCAATTTCACGCCCCATATACCATTTTCCGATTCCATTATAATCTTTGATTTGGTAGGTGTAAATACCTATAGTGTCACTAGTCTGACTTCCACAGGAATTAAATAGGATTAAGGTACAAATTAGAGTTAAAATTTTGATCGCTTTTAAATGGTATTTCATTTTTTGAAGAAATTTTTATCCAAAAATAAACATATATGTTTAATAAATTATTGTATTTGTTAAACATTTATTATTTTTGTGATATATATGAAAAATAAAATTCCCGATAATGTAGTTTATAATGAAGACATACAAAAGTATGATTCATCCATAAAGCCCTATCCTACTGACTTGTCTGCCCCTGTAATTAAAATGAACGACACCGTGGTATGGAAAAATCGTAGTATACATAAAGTAAACCAAAAGCTTAAAGCAACCTATTTGGAACTCAAAAATCAATACGATACTATGGTTCAAGAATATGAAGAAAATAAGCTTCTATTCAATGCGAAATTTAATTTTGAGCCGGTTGTTGGCGAAGTTTATCATTTATATAAGAGAGCAAATAATGATTATTTTCTCTCTATCATTGCCCCTGATCAATGTGGATTTAATTGGCACGGAAGTTATTATTTAAACGCGGAGCAAATATGGTCTAAAGTATCTACTAATAATGGTTGAAAAAAAGGTGTTAAATGAAAGGGAGTTAGACCGTGTTATTGAAATGGCATGGGAAGATCGCACCCCTTTTGAAGCTATTTTTTATCAATTTAACCTAACAGAAAAAGAGGTAATTATTACGATGCGTACTAACTTGAAAACTTCAAGTTTTAAACGATGGCGGAAAAGAGTTAATAGTGGCGTTAGCAAGAAACATCTCAAAAAGCGTAATCCCGAAATTAACCGATTTAAGTGCTCTCGTCAAAAGGCTATATCCGGAAATAAAATTAGTAAGCGCTAATCATTAATTAATTGTTGGTATTTATAATACGTTGAAGATTACCACTGCATACAAATAAAACCTTACAAAACGGAGTAAACCAAATAATAGAAAATTTCTAAATTTATATTGAATCAAGCCAGCTGTGATGCTTGTAATTGAAAAAGGTATAGGTAACAGTGCTCCTACTACTATTAAGAATCCCCCCCATTTTCTAATCATTTTTAAATATTTTTCCATTTTTGATTCAACATAACTTAACACACTTGGTAGTTTAGAAATTGTTTTACCTAATAAAAAAGAAATAACACCTCCCAAATACGATAAAATTGCAAGTACGGATACATAAAAAATTGGGGTATCAGTCTGATCTGCCCAAGCTATAAATATTTCTGGCGGAATTAAACCTAAAACAGACTCTGAGGTAAAAAAAACGGCAAGTACCGATAAAGGATTAAAAGTGGTGGTTATATGGGTAAAGAGTACATTGAAGTTAATTACAAAATTATGAATAATCCATAATAAAAAAATAAAAATTAATGTAGGAGGAATTGCTTTTTTTAAGCTTGTTCTAACAAAAGTATAAAACCCTGTATAGGAATAATACTGGTGTAACAATTGGATTTTGGATTTTTTTATATTTTGTTTGGAACTTGAACTCATAGCTATACGGTTCTTTTAAAACCTATACGAAGATAACTACGAAATAAAATATTTATTCCTTAAATACTTGACATTAACAGTAAATTATGATACTATTAAGAAACTATTACAACCAACGATAAACAACTATGTATTTTAATCTTCTTCTTTTGGCGGGAATCCGTTAATTTCTTCGAAAATTCGGTCAAAATTTTCTCTTAAATAATTACGGAGTTTTAGCTTGTAGTCATCCTTGAGCCAAGAAACAAAATTATGAGTACTTTTACTTATACATTTGGCATACCGTTCTATTCGATTGTCAATATCATCTTTTAGTTTTTTAGCAAGACTTAGTGCATCATATACATCTTCACTATTTTCAATACAAATAAAAGCATGTTGCGCTATGGATTTTTCGAGTATTACTTTTGAAGATTCCCCATTTGCGGTAGCTTCCGTATAAGTAGCTTTTACATCAAAATAAACATCTTCAGATTTTTCAAATAAGGCTCTAATTTCAGTATCCATTTCAAACCTAAAGTTATTTTCAATTTCGTCATCATCTAAAATTCTATCAACAAAATAGTCTGGTGATCTAAAAATCGTTTGCCAATCTAAATCTGCTCCCCAAGGGCCAAAACGGTAACAATTATTGCCAAGATCTATTACTTTAAAGGATGATTTATTGTTTAATATCCTTGACCCCCTTCCAATCATTTGATAATAAAGCGTCAATGATTTTGTAGCTCTATTTAAAATAATGGTATCGATGGTGGGTTCGTCAAATCCTGTAGTTAATATACTAACCGACGTTAATATTGCATCGGGAGTTTCTCTAAACCACTGAATGATCTCTGCCCGTTGTTTTTTAGTAGCATTGTTATCTAAATGCTTTACAGGTAAACCCGCAGCTCTTAAGGTATAATATACTTGAATCGAAGTATTGATACCATTATTAAAAATTAGTGTTTTTTTACCTTTTGAATGATTTAAATACGCTTGTAGTAAATGATCCATCATTGCATTACTCGTGTACAAGTCTTCTGAGGATTTCACAGTGTAATCTCCATTTGACCCTACTTCAAGCGAGGTTAAACCCATATTATATTGAATTATTTCAGCTTTAGCTAAAAATTCATTTTCAATTAAATTAGCAATACTTTCACCCGTAATTAGTTCATTATAGTTATCCTTCATAGGAAGATTCTTGTTGGAACTAAGTGGTGTAGCGGTTACTCCTAAAATAAAAGAGTTATCAAAAAATTTAAATAATTTTATAAATGAATTATAATGAGCTTCATCAATGATGACCAATCCTATATTAGAAATATCTAATTTATCTTCATTGAGACGGTTGTTTAAGGTTTCAACCATGGCTACAAAACAACTGTAGGATTGTTGATTATCAAGATTTGCTGTACTATTGATTACTTTGTTTGTTACTCCAAAGTTAGTAAGCATTTCTGAAGTTTGTCTGCATAATTCTAGGCGATGCGTCATAATCAAGACCTTTTTGTCATGATTTTTTAAATACTGCCTAACAAATTCAGAGAAAATAACAGTTTTACCACCTCCAGTGGGTAATTGATACAATAAATGATAATCGTCTGATGCCGTCTCAAATTTTTTAAATATTTTACTGATCGCACCCTTTTGGTAATTATATAATTCTTTATCAGTTTTTTTGTCTAGAATAGCTGCTTCCAATGGTTAATTATGTTAAGTTATTATTTCTTGTTTCGTTTGTTGAAGTTTTTATCACCTTTGGTTTTTGGTTTTTTGTATTTCTTCTTCACGGTTCTTTTGTAGGAGCCTCCAAGATTTTCTTTTTTATTTTTATCTTTTTTTTCAT
>Ga0206123_10000793_pt1 | contig 30814 bp, 20 predicted proteins | sample Helgoland_Spring_2_FD_160086 | JGI IMG/M metagenome (GOLD analysis project Ga0206123, IMG submission 160086) | Pelagic subsurface seawater microbial communities from Kabeltonne, Helgoland, North Sea - Helgoland_Spring_Bloom_20160316_1 | ecosystem: Environmental > Aquatic > Marine > Epipelagic ...
CAGCGCAGTCCACCACGACCAGGGGTGTCATCGAACTCGCCAGTCGCTTGTTTCTACTACTCATTGTACTTGTGTGCGCCGCATCTGTCTCAGCAGCACAGGACAGTACCGCCAGCACCGCGACAAAATTCGAACAAAGGAAAATCTACAAAGATGCAATCAGTGCGGTCAAACTGGGTCAACGGAGTAAATTTCAGAAAATAAAAGGACAATTAACTCACTATGCGTTATACCCATATCTGGAATACTACGAGCGCATTTATCAGATATCCCGCCAGAACAATGACACAATTAATGCTTTCCTTTCGCAGTACACCGATACGCCGCTCGCTGCACGTCTTGGTCAGAATTGGCTATACCACCTTGCAAAAAGAGGTCAATGGGATGACTACCTCGCGCTTTACGATAAATCCACAGCTACAAAAGTAAACGCCTGCCACTATGCTTATGCGCTCTACAAGGCCGACAGAACAAAGGAGGCATTCCAGGAAGCTGAAAATCTTTGGAATGTAGGTTATTCACAACCGGATGAATGCGATTCGATTTTTAAGATCTGGCGCGATAACGATGGACTGACACCTGAACTCGCCTGGTCACGATTCAGTGCCAGTATGCAAAAAGGAGAAATCACCCTTGCAAATTATCTGGTGAGGTTTCTTGCCAAACCGGATTCACAACACGCAGCGAGATACCTCGCTGTTCACCGCAAGCCGCAACTCATCAAAAACATCTCAAATTACCCCCTGGGGAGTGCAAGAAACACTGAAATTATCCAGCATGGTCTAAAACGGCTGGCAAGAAGAGACCCCCAGGCTGCTTTTGAAACCCTGCAGAAATTCAGCCCTGATTTGTCCATTGATCCCGCAGATTCCGAAGAGTTACTGCTCTACATAGGACTTAGACTAGCCTCCCATGGGGATGCCAAAGACAGCTTGGACAGCTTCCCTACTGCGGTCACGACTCAACCTAAACTTCTTGAATCGCGTATCCGGCTGGCGCTTCGCAGACGGGAGACTGGCGATGCCCTGGTATACATGCACCAATTACCGCAACGACTGAAGGAAGTCCCGAGATGGCAGTATTGGCGGGCTAGAATATTACTCGATTCCGACCAGGAACAGGAGCACGAAGACGCGCGTAACCTACTCGCCAAACTTGCGGAAACACGCAACTATTACGGCTTTCTTGCTGCTGATCATCTCGGCTTGCCCTACCGCTTTCAGAACATACCCGGGGGTATCACGGAAGAAGAAATACTCGCACTCGAGGCAACCCCTGGCATTGAACGCGCCCTTGAGCTATATGCACTGGGTGAGCTAACCATGGCTCGCCGGGAATGGCTTTATAGCGTCAATCAATTCTCAAATCGAGAGCAACAAATTGCTGGATACGTTGCCCAGCGCTGGGGATGGCACAAACGCGCCATCCAATCGATGATAGATGCTGAAGCCTGGGACGATCTGGATATCCGCTTTCCATTGGCTTACCAGGACAGTTTCGTTGCAAATGCGGTCCGCGCCGATATTCCGGTGAGTTTTGGTTTTGCCATTGCCAGGCAGGAAAGTGCTTTTATGCCCGATGCAAAGTCAGGTGCAGGTGCTCTCGGGCTAATGCAAATGATCCCCAGTACAGCAAGAATGACCGCAAAGCGGCACAATATTAGATTTAGCGACCCCAACGTGCTTATCAACCCACGAACCAATATCCAGTTGGGGTCCGCCCATCTAGGGACACTGCTGCGGCGTTTTGACAACAACCGAATACTGGCCTCGGTTGCATACAACGCCGGGCCTGCCCGCGTCCAGGCGTGGCTGGATCCGTCCCTCCCGGTTGATGTCTGGATTGAAACTATTCCATTCACGGAAACTCGCAACTATGTTCAGAATGTCCTGATGTTTGCGGCAATATACGGTAATAGACTTAACAGTAAACAGCCCCTGATTATGGATCATGAGCGGGCAGCATTTCCTGAAACCCTGCTCGCACTTGACACTTCCGTAGAGCAAACCGTCTCTGAAATCCAGCAATCGAACGGGTTTCAAGACCCCACCTCCCCTTAAGCCGAATACCCCGCCCCCGATCACTTTCAGAAAAAAGCACAAAGCCCGACAAGATCCCCGCATGCTAATTTCTATCAAATTGCAGCCGCGATAGAAATATTTGAACTATGCTTTAAAGATAAATGCCGTCGGGGAGCCTTGTATCTCCATTTCACTTGTCCATTACCCGGAACCCTGATCGCTAATGAGGACTGATTCCGGACAGAGGGTGGCTGCATAGGATGATTTTGAGCTGTTCTGGTCGAACATTAAGATTCGACTCAAAATTTATTGCAAGACTGATTTATTGCAAGACCGATGAGAAAATAGCATGACCGAACTCGCAAATTCCCCCAGGCCAGACCCAGGGGTTCTGATGGCGCGACAGCCCATCTACGACAGCAAAAGCAGAATTGTTGCCTATGAATTGCTTTTCAGGCAATTCGATAACACAACGGCGGATTTTATTGACGGTGACAATGCGACTTCCGTTGTATTGCTAAATGCCTTTACCCATCTTGATATCAACGACCTGATTGGCACAAAAAAGGCATTTATCAATTTCACCCGCAAACTTCTCTCAAATCCGCCACCATTCGACAAGGCAAGACTGGTCATCGAAGTGCTTGAAGATGTACAAATCGACGATTCACTTGTTGCCGATCTCACCGCGCTTTCAAGCCAGGGTTACACTATCGCACTGGATGATTTCATCCTGCAGGAAAGTTCACACAGAATTTTGGATATCGCCGATATCGTTAAAGTGGATATTATGGAGCTATCTGAACCTGAGTTACACGAATATGTTCGGGTTCTCAAGAAATACGATCTGACACTTTTAGCGGAAAAAGTAGAAACCCATGAAGAATATGAGCTTTGCAGCTCCCTGGGATTCGAATTGTTTCAAGGATACTTCCTTTGCAAACCCCAGATTATCAGTGGCAAACAAGTACCCCCTGCAAAACTTGTTGTACTGGAACTGTTAGGTAAATTACAAGACTCGACAATACAATTTTCCGATCTGGACTTATTAATCAACCGCGATCCAATACTCAGTTTCAAAATATTAAAACTGGTGAACTCAGTCGCCTATTCAAGAGTCGCCAAGCTTGATTCCATCAGTCATGCAATCTCTTACCTGGGTCTCGACCAGATTCGCAGCCTGGCAGGTTTACTGGCCCTCTCTGGCTTGAACGACAAACCCAGTGCCCTAAAAAACCAGACCATGATCCGGGCCAAAATGTGCGAGCTTATTGGCAAGGTTGTGGACCCCGAGTACGCCTCTCGTTTCTTTTCAGTTGGGTTATTGTCAACACTGGATGCCTATTTTGACCAGACGCTAGAGTCGATACTCGCGAGCCTCCCACTCCACGAAGATCTTTACAATGCCTTGCTCTATCACAAGGGAGATTGTGGGGCCGTTTTACAATCAGTGTTAAAACAGGAATCTGCAGAATGGCATTTGATCGATTGGGATTATCTTGCCGGCCACGGGATTACGCCCAATTTGTTTAATGAGTACTATCAACAGGCAATCACCTGGCAGGAACAGACACCCACAGACTAAAACTTGATAACATTGTGTTTTCTCCTTCAGGATTATCAACTTCATGTTTGTCGATATCGGTGCGAACTTAACTCACGACGACTTTAGTCGCGATCTTGATCTGGTCATTGAACGCGCCACTACGGCCGGAGTCACCAAAATAATGGTCACCGGTTCTTCACTCGAAAGTAGTCGCGAGGCACTAAATCTTGCCCGCAAGTATCCGGAATATTTATTTTCAACAGCCGGGATCCATCCTCACCACGCCGAGGACACCAGCCAAAGTGTTATGGCGCAGTTGACCCTGCTTCTCGGAAATACAGAAGTAAAAGCAGTCGGCGAAACAGGCCTGGATTTCTTTCGGGATTTATCACCGCGGGAAACACAGATTTCTTCATTCGAGTCTCACATTGCCCTCGCCATTGAACACAAACTCCCCATGTTTTTGCATGAGAGGGACGCTTATCCTTGTTTTGCGGAAATACTCAGCACTTATCGTGACGACCTCTCGGAGGTTGTTGTTCACTGTTTTACAGGCGAGAAAGAAGCCTTGCACCACTATATTGATTTGGACTGCCATATAGGAATCACCGGCTGGATCTGCGACGAGCGCAGAGGTGAGCACTTGTTAGAGTTGGTCGGTGACATACCTGCAGATCGTTTAATGATCGAAACCGATTCTCCCTATTTGCTGCCGAGAACTATTCGTCCCCGGCCCAAATCCCGCAGAAACGAACCGTCATTTCTAGGTTATGTATGTGACACTATCGCCCGGGTCACGGAGAAATCTCCCCTGGAAGTCGCAGCACAAACCAGCAAAAACGCCGAGTCCTTTTTTCGATTATGTTAGTCCGTCTGTATACCACCCTGGGTTGTCATCTGTGTGAGGATGCATTGGTATTGCTGCGGGAATATGAATTAGCCAGCGCAATTGCACTGGAGCTGGATCAGATAGAAATTAGTGATTCAGACGTGTTGATGCAGAAGTACGGGATTCGTATTCCCGTCGTTCAAATAGCTGCGAATGAAGCAGAACTTGGTTGGCCTTTCAATCTACTGGAACTAGCAAAATTTCTGGACCATAACAGCCTTTTATAAAATCCCCCCTGAACCCGAGGTTAAATTCGGAGCCCCGAAGCTGGTAACATTACAAGATTACATGCAATAAACCCACCTACCAAGAACACTAAACACATGACCACGTTGATACAAGGCAACCGAATCTCCCACGCCCTGGGCACAAAACAACTGTTTGAAAAACTCGATATTTCAATTAACTCGATAGACAGAATTGGACTGGTCGGTCACAACGGCTCGGGAAAGTCCACCCTTCTGTCCATTCTGAACGCAAGTCAGGCGGCAGATGATGGCGACCTCTCTTTCAACTCAGCGCTCAAACTGGAAACAGTGGAACAGTTTATTGACGACAGCTTGCTCAATTTCAGCCTGATTGAAGCCCTGGGCCAGAAACTACCGGAGGAAGAGCGGGCATTCTCGGAATACAAACTACCCAAACTATTGCAGCAGTTTGGTTTCCGGGAAGAAGAATTTGACCACCTGGTTGGAGATCTGAGCGGGGGCCAACAAAACAGGCTAATGTTTGCCCGGGCATTAATTAATGAACCCAATTTGATTCTGTTTGATGAACCCACCAATCACCTGGATCTGGCAACGCTCATTCAGTTCGAGAATCTACTAAACGGTCTTAACCTGGCCTTCCTGTTGATTTCACACGACAGACAATTCCTTGATTCAGTCACAAATAAAACAATCTTCCTCCGTGACCAGAGAAGTTATAGTTTTTCCCTGCCCTATAGCCAGGCGAAAGCAAAACTCGAAGAGCAGGATGAGGCCGCCGCTGCCAGGTTGAAGGAGGAAGAGAAAAGCATAAAAAGCCTGAAGGCCAGCGCAAAGCGACTCGCCGAATGGGGCAAGGTCTATGACAACGAAAAACTCGCTCGTAAAGCCAAAACAATGGAAAAGCGAATCGAGAAACTTGAAGAAGCCAAGACATTTGTTAGTCAGGGCTCAGCACTGAACCTCACCCTGGACGTAACTCTCTCCCATGCAAACCGGATGCTGCAGATCGAACACCAATCGATCAACAGTCCCGGTGATCACCCGGTTGAGCTATTCCACATCGAAGATTTTTTCATTCGTCCTGGGGACAGAATTGCATTACTTGGACACAATGGTGTTGGCAAAACGACGTTGATTAAATTAATTACCAGCACATTCGAGAACAACCCTGACAGTAGTGTGATCAAATTTAATCCCCAGTGTGATCTTGGTTACTATGATCAGGAGTTGGAAATCCTTGACCGTAACTGGACCCTGGTTGAAGCACTCAGAAATTGTTGTACAAGAACCGAAAACGAATACAAAACTGCATTGATCAAGGCCGGCTTTCCATATCTTGATATGGACAAGAGGATTAATGTGCTGAGCGGCGGTGAAAAAGCACGCCTCATGTTCCTGATTATCAAGTTAAATCAGCCAAACTTTCTGATCCTCGATGAACCGACAAACCATATTGATATTCAGGGTAAGGAACAATTGGAAGAGCAGCTACTCGAAAATAATGCCACCCTGCTAATCACTTCCCACGATCGCCGTTTCGTTGACAATATCGCTAAAAGGTATGTTGTGATCGTTGATGGAGAATTGAAAGAACTCAATAGCCCATCGGAATTTTATCAACAAAAAGTCTCGGGGAAACGGCAGCAACAGGGTGCGCTAACCACAGCTGAGGACCCTGATTCTACGAAACTGGCAAACACTGAAGAACAGGTATTGCAACGAATTGTGGAACTGGAACAATTGCTCGCGGATGATCTGGCTCGCAAAACAAAATTTCAAAAGCCCGGGAAGCAGAAAAAGTGGCGTGCAGAACTGGAACAACTCAACAGGCAACTATAACAATCCAATCGTCGAATAACGTAGCTGGCATTGGCAGCAAAAACTAGGAAATCTGGTGGTGCAGTTCAGGTGAGTCGTCACCGTCAAGCGAATTTAGAATGGTGCACTCGGTCGCTGAGGTTTCACCACCACAACAGGCATCCGTTATTTTCTGCAATGCATTTTTCATCTGCGTTAACTCCATCAACTTCCTCTCGATAGTCAGAAGTTTTGCCTCGGCGACCTGTTTTACATCACCGCAGGTGGCAGACTCACGCTCTACCCGTAAGGAGAGCAATTCTTCAATTTCCTTTAGGGAAAAGCCAAGACTCTTGGATTTAACGATAAAATCAACTCTGGCGACATCGGATTTAGTATACAGGCGATAGCCGCTCTCGCTTCTTCTCGGCGCTGCTATCAAGTCCCTGGTTTCATAAAACCTCAAGGTTTCCGTGCTTGTACCGGTTTTTTTGGCCAATTCGCCGATTCTCAAATAGCTCATTTCACACCTCCGAATCTCAACAATAATTGATTCTAAACCTTCTACCCAACTATAAGGTCAATAAATTGGATTACAACACTAAAAAGACCACCTCGATTTCACTGGTTCTCCCTTTTTTTCCTTCAGAATGCCGCAATAAGGCTTTACTATCCGCATCGTTCAAACGATTTTAACCCAAGCCAGACTTCAGACCATAAGGCCGTAAACCCAGTATGAATTCCAATCTTCGAATAGCCGTTATCAGTGGAGGCACTTCTGCAGAAGCCTCGGTTTCCCGGGTTTCCGCTCAGGGGGTCATTGACGCACTCTCAGTCAACTATCATCACGTCCTTAACATGGAGCTCGATATTCACCTGGCGAGCAAACTGCACACCTTCAGACCTGACCTGGTGTTCCCTGTGCTGCATGGTCCTCCAGGCGAAGATGGCACATTGCAGGGTTTCCTGGAAATCCTGGGCTATTCATATGTCGGCAGTGATGTTCATTCAAGCGCCATGGCGATGGACAAGATAATTGCAAAACAGATTTTCAGTGCCGCCAGACTCCCGCTCATTGATCAACTGGTGGTGACCAGGGAGACTCCCATTGCCAACCTCGTGCTCGATATTCAGGCACAACTGGGCACCTACGTTGTCATTAAACCTGCCAGGCAAGGTAGTGCACTCGGTGTTATGCGAATCACTAACGAGAATGAAATGCATCAAGGATTGGAGGCTGCATTTAAGTTCGATACAAGATTATTGGTGGAGAAACGAGTTGACGGCAGGGAAATCACGGTCGGTGTCATTGATACCCCCGCGGGAACCAGGGCTTTCCCTGTCATAGAGATCACCACAGCTTCAGAGGGGAGTTGGTATGACTTCGAACATCGTTACACTGTGGGGTTAAGCGAACACATAATGCCTGCCCAACTACCCGCAGATCAGACTGAACGCCTTCAACAAATCGCCATTGAAGCACATCAATCATTGGGCTGCAGGGACCTTTCCCGGGCTGACTTTATCGTTTCCGACATCAACACAGAGTTTCTATTAGAGGTTAATACGCTTCCGGGTATGACACCGACCAGCCTATATCCTGATGGTGCCCGCGGTTATGGACTCGACTTCCCTGCCCTCGTCAGCTACCTGGTGGAATTGGCAGCGGCGAGAAGGTAGTGGCCACAGGATAGAAACTGTGCCTACCCGGCTATAGATCATACCCTCGTTCATTATGCTGGTTAATATCCAGACCTTCGGTTTCCTCGTCGCTACTCACCCTCAAGCCAAGTAATACATCCACAAATTTTAGAATCGCAAAAGTCACAATGGCGGTGTATACAAAAACCACCGCCACACCCAGTACTTGCACCCCAAGCTGGGATGACATATCCATACCCTCGGCGTAACCCTGGCCACTAAAAACTCCCAGGCTAGCACTCGCAAAGACACCGGCGAGAATTGTACCCAGGGCGCCACCCACACCATGCACCGGGAAGACATCAAGAGAATCGTCTATTCGAAGTTTTATTCGAAGCAGGTTAGTCATATTGAAGCACAGAACCCCACCCATAATACCGATAACAAGACCGCCCATGGGACCTACAAACCCGGAAGCCGGTGTGATGGTGCCCAGGCCTGCAACCATACCGGTGACAGCACCCAACGCACTGGGCTTACCAAACTTTAACCATTCACAGGCCATCCAGGTTAAAGCACCGGCAGAGGCGGACATATGTGTCACCAGCATGGCCATCCCCGCATCACCGTTTGCCGCGAGCGCACTACCAGCATTAAAACCAAACCAGCCGACCCACAACATGCCCGCACCGGTCATCGCCATGGTCAAATTATGTGGTGGCATCGCCGTGGTCGGAAAACCTTTCCTTGGGCCCATCACCAGCGCACAAACCAGTGCTGCAGCACCGGCGGTAACGTGCACTACGGTCCCACCGGCAAAATCGAGCAAACCCATTTCACCTAACCAGCCACCACCCCAGACCCAGTGTGCAACGGGTCCATAGACGACAATCAACCATATCGCCGAGAACAACATCATCGAGGAAAATTTCATTCTCTCCGCAAAAGCGCCCACGATGAGCGCCGGAGTAATGATTGCAAAGGTCATCTGAAACATCGCAAACACACTTTCCGGAATGTCCCCGTGCATCGAGCCTTCCTGAATCAGCGCGAAGAAAACATTTTCCGTTCCACCGATGAGCGCATTTCCCTCACTAAAGGCCATCGAGTAGACCCCAAGAAGCCAGAGTACCGAAACCATGCAAGTGATAGCAAAACACTGCATCAAGACACTCAGGACATTCTTCACCCTGACCAGGCCCCCGTAAAACAGGGATAAACCGGGAATTGTCATAAACAGCACTAGCGCGGTAGAGGTTAAAATCCAGGCAGTGTTACCTGAATTGAGAATTTCAGCCGCAACCTCTTCTGCGGCAAGCACAGACTCGGTACAGAATAATAATGGAAAACCAGCAAGGACCTTCGTCGTTATAATTTTCATATCTTCCCCAAAGTTTTCATACTGCACAAAGTCGTTACCCTCAAAAAAGCCAGAAGTGTACCGATTCGATGCAATCCTCTCAAGATTACTCGACGATTCATGGTGAGTTTTACAAATAGTGAAGTAGCTGTGTGGTTTATGCGCTAAAACAGGGCACAACTCAGGAACCTATCTATTTCCATGCCAACATCACCACTCTCTTAGATCATCCTATGATATTAATAGCCAATATTATGATTATTAGTTGTTCGACTTCTTACGGCGAGGAAGTTATAACTGATCCTGTGCAGAGCTATTCCCCATCCTCTAACGGCACTCGGTGTTGTTGGTAATTTTGGCTGGTAAATATGCCACAGTAGCTGGATGGTCTGGTTCTGCACACAAGTATCATTGTCTCCATAAGGATGACAAGAGAAACAATCTCACAAAAGTAACAGTTCGTTTCAACCAGGAGAGACCTGCAAGTCCAATAAATTTTTTCAAGCCAGTATTTCTAAACGGAGTATTTAATGAGAAGACAGAAACGAGATAGGAACCAACGTGCATTCACAAGAGGATACCAGGTGGGATGCCACGGCAAATCCAAGGAGCTGTGCCCATTTCAAGATGGGGAAACCCGACAGACATGGATGAGCGGTTGGAGAACCGGCAGAGAAGATAACTGGGATGGATTTGTAGGTACCGCAGGCATCGCCGCCCAACCTACAGAAATCACCCATTAAACCGGCATTAGTAGATCGTTTCCGAGTTTAACTCAGATTATTAATTGTCGACCTGGATTGAATTTTTAATCTCAGGTTGACCATTTGGGAGGCAATTAACAACTACAGGCTAGCCTTTACTTCCAGTATTGGCTGGCTGTTGCTTCATTTGCCGAACACACTCTGAAATAAGATCAGGCCCCCGATAAATGAAACCCGTGTAAATCTGTACAAGATCCGCTCCGCGGCTAATTTTTTCAGCAGCATCCTGGCCCTCGACAATCCCGCCAACGCCGATGATGGCCATCTTCCCTTTGACTTCACTGGCAACGAGAGACAAAACGTGATTTGCCTGATTGCGTAACGGCTCGCCACTCAACCCGCCTGATTGACTACTGTGTCGCTCACCTACAACTGCACTCCTTGAAACTGTTGTATTACTCACAATCACACCATCAAGCTCAAAGCCGAGTAATTGCCTTGCAAGGTTAGTTACTTCATCATCATCAATATCCGGTGCAATTTTGACCACCAGGGGTACGTGTTTACCGTATTTTGCTTTTAGTACCTGATGTTCAGTCTTCAGACCCTCAAGTAACCTCGCAAGCTCTGATTCATTCTGGAGGTTGCGTAAGCCCGGAGAATTAGGCGATGAGATATTCAGCGCAACGTAACTTGCTTGTTTGTACACCTTTCTAAGGCAAAAGAGATAATCCGCTAACGCATCTTCTACTGTCGTTGCTGTATTCTTGCCAATATTAATCCCGAGCACCCCATCAAATTTAGCCCGACGTACCCGTTTACACAAAGGGTCAACACCCTGGTTGTTAAATCCCATCCTGTTAATCAGCGCCTGCTTATTCTTGAGACGAAACAACCTGGGTTTGGCATTTCCAGCCTGGGCTCTTGGAGTAACGGTTCCAACTTCCAAAAAACCAAACCCAAGTGCTGCCAGGCCATCGATACACGCAGCATCTTTATCCAAACCCGCAGCCAGCCCTACCCGGTTGTTAAATTTTATGCCCATTACCTCTACAGGATCATTTGGTACGTCCCTGGCAATAAGGGACGTTAGTCCTAACTGTTCCATCAGCCCAATAGATTGCAGGGAAACATGATGGGATGCCTCAGTCGGCAACATGAACAAAAGATTTCTGATTGTTTCGTAATTCATTACGTTTCCCAGTCAATTACGCGCAAGCAGCCTATACAATCGCCAGTTCACTGGCACCAGGTTGAGGCCGCACTTTAACCACACTAAAGTCTTTCTATCGCTTTAAATTTATTGTCCGCATCATAGAGGATACAGAATGTTCCCCGAATACCCTCATGAGTAACAAAGGGTTGCAGCACTTTAACCGGGAACAGAACACTTTGACCGTTTCTCGCTACAGCCTTGACGTGTTTGATGTAACCTTTGTACAACGTCAGGTATTTTTCCCTGGAAATTTCGAGATCGATGATAAGTTTATTCACTGGATTCTATCTTGGTTCAATAATCAGCGGTTGGTCGCGAATGCTCTTACGAAGATTCACTATACAAGGTCATGCTATACAAGGTCATGCCACACAGCATACATTTCATATTTTTTGAGGTGCAACATTACTGGATTGCGCAAGATCCAATAGTTCTCGTATCGCCACGGTAAATACCGCAGGATCCTGAATCTGGGTTGCTGCCATTTGAGTTTGCAAACTCATCCATCGATCTACCATGTAACGATTTGTTTCAAACCAGCTTTCGATTAAATCATCTGCATCATCCTTCGGCTTGCCTTCAGCGAGTACAGCACCGGCAATAGCCAATTGTTGCCAATTTAGATCGTCCTGCAGCGATTCACGGGCAAGCGCCTGCCAATGGGTAGTCGCCTGATAGTTATGCATCTGACGACTAAACCAGTGCAGCTGTAATCGTTCACCAAGGGCAAAATAAACTTTTGCGACCCTGACAATACTTTCACCGGTTCGGTTAGCCACTTCAACAATTCCCATAACTGCGTACAGATGATGGGTCGCGGCAGCAAAATCGGCAAGATTCTCATTGATACCTGCATCGATCAATTTCTGTCTGTCTTCACGCCATTTATCCAGGGTTTTTTCTTTTAGCAGCGATTGCCAGTTTGAAAACAACACCTGTAGCGCCTCGGAGAAGACTGGCACTTCTACCGCCAGATCAAGTGATCGACGTCGATTTCTCAACAACCAACGTGTCACCCGCCGAATCAGACGGATCAGATCCAACATGATTGTTTTCTGCAACTCCGGTGCAACCAGATAATCATGGCTACATATTTCATCCCATCGCTGTTCCAACTGGAAAATATCCCTGGCCCCAACATATGCCCTGGCAACATTTGGGCTATCTACGCCGGTTGAGTCGGCAAGCCTGGCAACAAAGTTCATGCCCATGTGGTTCACAATCCCGTTCGAAATCTGGGTCGCAATTAATGCCCTGCGGAGTCGGTGTTTGCCCAGTTCCTCACCATATTTCTTAACCAACCGGACAGGAAACGCAACTGCCATTTCTTTTTCCAGGTAAGGATCATCCAACACTTTCGACACGGCCAGTTCCGCTTTAAGACCGCTCTTCACATAACTTGTCAGGACAGAGAGTTCAGGCGCGGTTAAGTATTGATTCCTTGCCCTGCGTTCCGCCAGCTCATCGTCCGTGGGTAAAAACTCCAATTGTCGATCAAGGCCACCAACATCCTCAAGCATGGTGATAACCTGGGTATATTCCAGACTTCGTTTTTTTGCCTGGCTTAGCATCAGATTAATCGCACGGGCTTGCATATAATTATTATCCAACACAAGTTCAGCAACCTGATCCGTCATCTGCTTCAGGGTTGTTCTTCTAACCTTCTCGGTTAATTGGCCTTTTTCCTGAACCTGGTTAAGTAAAATTTTGATGTTAACTTCAGCGTCAGAACAATTAACGCCTCCGGCATTATCAATAAAATCTGTAAAGCAGGCTCCTCCATTCAGGTTGTATTCAATTCGGGCGAGCTGGGTTAACCCCAGGTTACCGCCTTCTCCAACAACCATGCTACGTAGATCAGTGGCATTAATCCGAATCGCGTCTGTGGCCTTATCCCCCACATCCAGATGCGACTCGGCTCGACTCTTAACATAGGTGCCAATTCCACCATTCCAGAGCAAATCAACTTTGGCTTTCAGAATCGCGACGATCAATTGATTTGGCGTGACCGAGGCAGCGGATAAATCAAACCGCTTGCGCATTGATGCTGTGACTGGGATCGACTTTGCCTGTCGACTAAATACACCACCACCTTTGGAAATTAGACGTTCGTCATAGTCTGACCAATTTGAACGGTCAAGATTGAACAGGCGATCTCTTTCCTTGAAACTGGTCGCTGCATCAGGATCCGGGTCAATAAATATATGAAGGTGGTTAAACGCAGCGACCAGGCGGATGTGTTCAGATAAAAGCATGCCGTTGCCAAAAACATCGCCTGACATGTCACCAATTCCAACAACCGTAAAGTCTGTCGTCTGAACGTTGATTCCCTTGTCCCTGAAATGTTGCTGAACTGATTTCCAGGCTCCCCTGGCCGTAATACCCATTGCTTTATGGTCATAACCGACTGAACCACCAGACGCAAATGCGTCTCCCAGCCAAAACCCATTAGCAATCGATATTTCATTGGCAATATCTGAAAATGTTGCGGTACCTTTATCCGCAGCAACAACCAGGTAAGTGTCATCCTGGTCATGTCGAACCACATCAATCGGCGGAATCACTTTGCCTTTATTGAGGTTATCGGTCAGGTCCAGTAAACCCTGGATGAAAATCCTGTAACAGGCTTTACCTTCCTCCATGATCTGATCGCGATTTGCACCTGCGGGTATTTGTTTAGGTAAGAATCCTCCCTTGGCTCCCACGGGAACAATGACCGAATTCTTTACCTGTTGCGCTTTGACTAATCCCAGTACTTCTGTTCTGTAGTCTTCTGATCGGTCAGACCACCTAAGGCCACCCCGTGCAACTTTACCCCCACGGAGATGAACACCTTCCACCCGGGTTGAATAAACAAAAATTTCAAATTCGGGTCGTGGCAGTGGCATATCGGTAATACGAGCAGGTAAAAACTTGAGTGACAGGCAAACCCGGTAGCCTCCGTCCGGATTTCGCTGGTAATAGTTAGTCCTGACGGTCGCCTCGATCAATTCAATAAACTTCCTCAGAATTCGATCATCTGCCAGATTTTCAACCTCATCGATCAAAGCAACAATTTCTGCACGGACAGATCGTAATTTATCTGAGCCTGATCCATCAGGGTTCTGTTTATCTGCTACACGACCACGGTTGATTGCCGGGTCAAAACGCTGCTCAAACAAGCTAAACAATAACCTGGTTATCCTGGAATGACGGGTAACACACTCAGCAATATACTGTTGGCTGTAGCCACTCTGTAATTGCCCAAAATAGCGGGAATAGGCTCGAATAACTTTAACCTGCCGATAATGCATCGTTGCGGCGGGAATAAGTCGGTTAAAAGAATCATTTTCTTTACCCTTCCGCCAAATTTCATGAAAGGCTTCCTGGAAGATGACCTTTACTTTCTCCAGATCACCGGCGGGAGGTTGTACAAATTCCAATACAAAATCATAAATCCAGATTCGTTTTGAACCAATTTTTAGTTCATAGGGGTGTTCCGCAATCGTTCTGGCGCCGAGATTTTCCAAAATGGGAATCACATCTGATAAGGGTAATGCATGCTGCCAATGGAAAAGTTTGAACTTCGCCTGCTGGGTGCCATCAATTGCGGCACGATAGAGATTGAGTATCAGAGGGTTCTCTGCGGATAACTCAGAGAGAAACCGAATGTCTGAACAGGCGTCTGCCGGAGGAAAATAGTCCTGATAGCCGGGAGGGAAAATCCGCCCATATTTATTAAACAGCTGTATGCCTTCGGTTCCTCCGTGTCTTTCCTGAAGCAAACCGGCGAGCTTATCTTCCCAGGATTGGGTGAGAGCCACTATCTCTGTTTCCAGACTGACTGTGTCTATCGTGTTTTGGCCGCCATCTGCGACTCGCAGGACAAAATGCGTTCGAGTCAAAACAGACTCGGAAAAGTAGGTGGTGAAATCAGCTTCAATCGCACCATAGGTTTTACATAGCAGTTCCTGGACCTTTATTCTTAACTCTGTGTCATAGGCATCTTTGGGCAAGTAGACCAGACAAGTTACAAAGTCATTTGATACCCGCGTTAACAATCGTACAACCCTGCGCTCCTGCAGGCTGAGAATTTCCAGCACCATATGGGTCAGTTCTTCGGCGTTCGCGAGAAACAACTCTTCCCTGGGCAGGATTTCAATGATGTGACTGAGTTCACGCCCCTTATGGCTCGATGCTGGAAACTCGCTACTCTCAAAGACAGAATCAATCCGCTTTCTAATAATGGGTATTTCCATGGGATTCTGGTTATAGACGCTCGCAGTGAACAATCCGACAAATCTGCCGATCTTTTTGCTACCGGGTTTATCACCGGGACGAACCAAAGTGATGGCATCGTAATAGGCGGGTCGATGGACCTGGCTCCGGATTGCCAGTTTTGATGTCAGGACACTTTTACCAGCAAGATCAGCTTTACTCAGGGACTCGCCATTGATGGCCATTCCCTTTTTACAAAGGCCCAGGGCGGCTCCGGACACTCTTTGCAATTTTTCAGAACGTTTACCCACTAAAAATTCTTCATAACCCAGGAAGGTGAAATTGTTGGCATAAAGCCAACGCAGAAACTCGAAATCTTCAGAATTTCGCTCGAGCCCGGCACCAATTTCATCACTCCAGAGGAGTAATTGCTGTCGCATTGGCGCAAAATCCTGATTAACCTGATGGACCAACTTCAAAATTCGGTGAATCGCCCGCTCAACCTCTGCTGTTTTATCGACATGATCAATCTTCAGATGAATCAAGGTTTCATTGGCATCCTGACCTTCGACGATTAATGTCTTTCGACCGGTCCTCAGAATGGATAACAGGCATTGCTGCACTTCAGATAACACCAGGGATTTATGGCTCAATTCCATTCTGATCGAATCTAACAGGAATGGTATATTCCGAGCGGCTACTTCAATGACACACTGCTGAAGTCCGGTGGATGGATCGGAAGATGTTCGCTGTTCCGGTAGTGCAAAAACCCGGACCTGGGCCTTGCTCCCGTCAAAACCGGTAAAAAATTGCCAACTGGAGAGAACCGTATCGAGGATTTCATCCCAGGACCGGTTTCCCAGTTCAGCCAGCGTAATTTGGGAAAAGAATAACCGCGAAAATTTAAGAATTGGCGCGGTTGCTGTCAGACGGCGTTTTTTGCGGAGGTGACGTTCCAGTGCGCTGTAAAAACCTTCTTTGCTATCAACCTTGATTGCAACCATCGTCTGGCTTCCTTTGTATAAAATCCTTGAACCGGCCCTTGATGTACCTGGGACTGGAGTCCCGGCGCTGTGAAGATCCTGTCCCGACTCCCTGGGAGGGTTCGCTAGTCTACCAGACCGGATTGTCCCTTAGTACCAGTCCTGTTATACACCCTGGCACCCGTTCTGGCAGGGAGCTTAATGTGATTCCACGCTAACAGAACTGGCAAATATCTTTAGAAAAGTTTAGCCTATCCTCCGTGTTATCCAAGCGAATATATTCCAGATCAACAAATGGAACGCATTGCCTGTTTCAGGGTCTATAGGTACGTGTACCTGTCAGGTGCACCTAAACAAAAAACTACAGGATTATTAATAGCGAATTATGCAACATCGCGATCATATTATTGAACTCGAAAAATGGCTCAGAGGGCAAATCATTGGCCAGGAACGACTGGTAAATCGACTGTTAACAGCCCTCCTCGCCGATGGCCATTTGCTCGTTGAAGGCGCTCCCGGACTGGCAAAAACCAAAGCAATCAAGACCCTCGGGCAGGGTTTGGAAGGTGACTTTCACCGAATCCAGTTCACGCCGGACCTTCTACCTTCTGACATTACAGGGACAGAGATCTATCGCGCCCAGGAAGGTACCTTCGAATTCCAGCAGGGGCCCATATTCCACAATTTGATTCTTGCGGATGAAATCAACCGCGCACCTGCCAAAGTGCAGTCTGCACTACTGGAGGCCATGGCTGAACGTCAGGTAAGTTTCGGTCGCCAGACCTTCCAACTGCCCGAATTATTTTTGGTGATGGCAACGCAGAATCCAATTGAACAGGAGGGAACTTACCCCCTCCCTGAGGCCCAGCTGGATCGATTTCTGATGCATGTAAACGTTGACTATCCGGATGCTGCATCCGAACGTAACATTCTTCAACTTGTTCGTGATGAAATGATTTCAGCCAGACGCGAACCTGCCCCTTCACCTATTGTCGTTGACCAACAGACCATTTTTAGTGCCCGACAGGAATTGTTGGCTCTACACATGGCCCCGGTGGTTGAAGATTATATTGTGCAGCTGACGATGGCGACACGGAACCCAGCATTATATGGCGACGATCTGGCTAACTGGCTTGAGTATGGCGCGTCACCCCGGGGTACAATCGCGCTTGATCTCTGTGCCCGGGCTAATGCTTATTTGCTGGGCAAAGATTTTGTAAGCCCTGACGATGTGCAGGCTGTCATTCACGATGTCTTCCGACACAGATTGATTGTCAGCTTTGAGGCTGAGGCAACTGGAATTGATGCTGACCATGTTATTGACACTCTGGTTCAGCGGGTCGCAACTGCATAACCGAAAACGGCTACCAGATGCTGAAAACAACAAAGTCACCACAACGACATTCATCCACAAGAACTGGTCACCTCGACATCAGGGGTGGCGCTTACACCGATATCCGCGAGCTCATCAGATTGAGGCACGCCTCAAAGGAGCTTCAACTACCGACGGCAAATCGCGCACTCAATCCAATGTCCGGATTGCTGACTTCACGATTTCGGGGTCGGGGCATCGACTTTGCTGAAGTCAGGAGATATCAGCCCGGAGATGACATTCGAACAATTGACTGGCGTGTAACCGCCAGAACACAAATTCCACATACTAAATTGTTCCAGGAAGAAAAAGAGCGCCCTGTACTGATTTTGGTTGACCAATCTCACTCAATGTTTTTTGGCTCCAGGTATGTTTTTAAATCTGTTGTGGCAGCAGAAGCCGCTGCGGTCATTGCCTGGACAGCGCTGGACCGAGGTGACCGCGTTGGCGGTATCGTCTTTGCCGACGACCTGCATCGGGAAGTACGACCGAGACGCAACAAGAACGCTGTTTTGAGATTATTAAATGAGGTCAACGACTTTAATCAGCGCCTCGGAAGAGATTTCCGTGGCAACGGAGAATCTTATTTGACTGAAGCTTTGAGAAATGTACGAAGGGTTGCCAAACACGGTAGCGCAATTTTTCTTATCAGTGACTTCACAAATTTTGATGAAGAAGCGCAACTTCACTTTGGTCAACTTGCAAGACAAAACGATATAGTAGGTATCCACGTTTCTGATCAACTGGAACGCGACCTTCCACAACCGGATAACTATACAATTACCGACGGGCAATCGCGTGCTCGTATCAATACCGCAAACAAAAAAAACCGGACGGCCTATCGTGACGCATATAATCGGCAATTGGAAAATGTTAAAGCGGAATTTGCCCGGCGAAAATCATTACTGCTGGAGCTAAAAACCGAGGAGATGAGCGGTGACGCACTAATTGATGTGATCGGTCGATCAACTTTTCCTGGCACGGGGAACTAGGATGTCCGAACTACAATCAATGCCGAACCAGGGAGTCCCCACAGGTCAGCTAAACCAGTTGAATCAATTGCCGCCTGGATCTTTGCCGGGTCAAATGGCCCCACCGGCACAGACTGACCCGCTGGCGAATCTTCGGGATATCCACATACCCGGCACCCTGGATCCCTGGCCACCTGCAATTGGCTGGTGGCTACTGGCTATACTCTCAGTTCTTTTGACAGCTTACTGTGTGCTCAAGCTCTATCAGTGGTGGCGATCAAATCAGTATCGACGCGAAGGTGTTCGCTCGCTTAATGACCTGTTGAATGATTACGATTCTGACAAGGCATATCTGCAGGCATATTCCGATCTCCTGAAGCGCGTTGCACTCAGTAAATATCCACGGGAGATGGTGGCCAATCTAACGGGCGAAGCCTGGGTCTCGTTCCTGGACAAATCCGCTAACACAAAGGAGTTCAGCATGGGAGCGGGCCAGGTATTAATACAGGGAAACTACGAAACCAACCCGGATATTAATGTAGAACAACTTCATCAAATCGGTCTCCAGTGGATAAAAAAACATACCGGACCAGTATCATCTAATAGTTCAGCTGGTGTGAAACATGCTGGCTATCCGCACACCAGTGAATCGAACAAGCAATTAGTGGTACAAACATGATCGAGTTTCAATGGCCCTGGGCGCTGGCGTTCCTACCGCTACCTGTCATTGTCTACTTCCTGTTTAGCCCTGCCCGGCATCAGGAATCAGCCCTTCATGTGCCCTTCTTTAATATCGCCGCGGGATTTGAATCATCGGTTCAGGGTAAAGGTGCGAACTCTATTCTCAGGCGAGCACTGCTCATTACAATCTGGTGCCTGCTGGTTCTTTCCAGCCTTCGACCGGAATGGATTGGTGACCCGGTCAAACTACCAACGACTGGGCGGGACCTGATGTTAGCCGTTGATATTTCAGGCTCCATGGGTACAGAAGATATGGAAACCAACTCGGGTATGACAACCCGCTTACAGGTTGTCAAAGCCGTTGTCGGTGACTTCGTCGAGCGACGGGTCGGTGATCGTCTCGGGCTTATTCTGTTTGGCAGCCAGGCATATCTCCAAACCCCACTGACATTCGACCGTACAACCGTGAGAACACTGCTAGCAGAAACACCCCTGGGTATTGCGGGGGGCAAAACCGCAATAGGAGATGCAATTGGACTTGCGGTAAAACGCTTGCAATCACGTCCGGAGAACTCCCGAATATTAATTTTACTCACCGACGGCAAAAACAACGTAGGAGAAGTGTCACCGATTCAGGCGGCTAAAATTGCCGCGACTGAAGGGGTGAAAATCTACACCATCGGCTTCGGTGCGGACGAACTGGTTGTACCGGGTTTGTTGTTCAACAGAACAATTAATCCTTCTGCAGAACTGGATTCCAAAACCCTGACCGAAATAGCCGAACTAACCGGTGGGATCTACCAGCGTGCCCGCAATACACAAGAACTCGAATCAATCTACGAAATCCTTGATAGCCTGGAACCCATTGAACAGGACCAGCAAACCTACCGCCCGGAGAAGTCGTTGTTTTATTGGCCCCTGGGTCTGGCGCTTTGTTGTTCAATGTTAATGGCCCTGACACATCCGCTTATGCGAAGTTTTTTCCAAATTGGCAAAATTGGTAGCCTCGGTAACAAACGAAGAGCCACAATATAATCATGACACCAGAAATTTTCGAACAATTTCATTTCCTTCGACCGGACTGGTTCTATATGGCCATACCGGCAGTTGTATTGTTCCTGCTACTCAGGTTAAAGCAGCGTATGGGATCAAATTGGATGAATGCAATTGATCCAGTCCTGTTACCTCACCTTATCGACAACTCTGAACAAAAAAGCACGCGAAACCCGGTGGTACTTGTCCTTATCGCCTGGCTTATATCGGTCGTTGCACTTGCGGGTCCGGTTTGGGAAAAAACACCCCAACCTGTGCACGAACGCGAAGACGCATTAGTGATATTGCTTGATCTGACACGATCCATGTATGCAACAGATGTGAAGCCTAACCGCCTGGTGAGGGCCCGGCGCAAATTGCTTGATCTGCTTGATACAAGAAATGAAGGTGTCACAGGACTCATTGTCTATTCCGGAGATGCCCACACCGTATCCCCTTTGACCGATGACGCAAAAACTATTGCAGAAATGATCCCGGCGGTCGCCCCTGAAATTATGCCAGCACCTGGTAGTCACCTGGCACCGGCGATTAATCTGGCCCATAACTTATTCAGGGACGCTAATGTCAGCTCCGGTCGTATTCTGGTCATAACCGACGAGATCAGGGATATTGCGGATGCCCAGTCAATCGCCCGCAGTAATCGAGTCGCCTTTCCAATATCTGTCATGTCGGTAGGTACGGCGGAAGGTGCACCTATTCAAGCGGACGCATTTTATCGCGAGGGGGGATTCCTCAAAGACCAGTTCGGCACACTCATCATCCCAAAGGTTAATCATTCCGCTATTGCAGATTTTGCAAACCTGGCGGGCGGTCGTTACTCGCCAATGACGCTGACGGACGAGGACCTGGACTATTTGCTTGCCGAGGAGGTTATCCAGGATCTAGAAGACTTTCGAACCCTTGAGCGGGATTTTGATGTCTGGTTTGAAGAGGGCCCATGGTTACTCCTGATTTTATTACCCCTCGCCGCACTCGGATTCCGACGGGGCTGGTTATGGATTCTGCCACTTGCCATATTTCAACCGGAACCTGCCGCCGCTTCCCTGTGGGATGACCTCTGGAAAACCCGGGATCAACAGGCGTTGGAAGCCATGCAGCAAGGTGACCCAACAGCTGCAGCAAGTCTCTTCGAACACCCGGAATGGAAAGGAGCAGCACAATACAAAAGTGAAGACTTCAGTGGCGCTGCAAACAGTTTTAATACTGGTATCGAAAATATGGTTTCGAGCGATTCGAAATATAATTTGGGTAATGCCCTGGCAAAATTAGGCAACTACGATTCGGCGATCGAAGCCTACGAGGAGGCATTGGCGCTCGACCCGGACAACGAAGATGCGAGCTTCAATAAGGAACTACTGGAAAAACTGCTGGAAAGTGAGCAGAACCAGAACAACGAAGGTGAAGATGGCGACAAAAGCCAATCATCCGAGGACAGTGATCAAGGTGAACAAAACCAGGATCAAAACGACAGCCAGGATCAACAACAATCTGAGCAGAATTCTGATCAGGACTCGGATGAACAGCAAGATCAACAAAGCGACGATGCCAAACAGAGTGAAGATCAGCGAGAGCAAGACAAGACATCGAAACAACAACAGATGGCGGAAGAAGATGCCTCACCGCTAGAGGACGAAGAACGTCAGGCACTGCAACAATGGTTACGCAGGGTCCCGGACGACCCTGGTGGATTGCTTCGACGTAAATTTGAAATGCAGTACTCGGACAGACTCAAAAAACAGGGTAGAACCAACCCCGGCAATCAATCGAATTGGTAGAATAAATTGGAACAACGAATGACAACAAATGGCACTGCAATCACCATCACCGGGAAGCCCGGGGTAACCAGGTCAAACCTATGCAGATTAGTCATCAACCATCTAGTCAGATGGACAATCATTGGCATGATCTCAATCGTCAGCGCAATGAGTCATGCCAATCTGACGGTTCAGGTGGACCGGGACCAAATCAGCGACGCCGAATTAGTCAAGGTCACCGTCAGATTTGATAATCCCACTTCAATCCAAAACCCGGAGTGGGTTAACCTGGCCCGGGACTTTGATGTCATTTCACAATCAGGACCCAACCAGAATAGAAGTGTGCGGATTGTTAATGGGCAGCAAACAAGTGAAAATTACGTACTCTGGGAGCTTTCACTACGTCCCAAACGCGTGGGAACACTAACAATCCCTCCCCTTCGGATGGCAGGGTTTACCTCACCTGCAATCCAGGTGCAGGTGAGTCAGGCGTCTGCAGCCATAAAACGGAAACTTAACGAATTTGTGTTTTTCGATACCTCAATTGATAAATCCACTGTTTATGTCCAGGGACAGATTGTCTATACAATCAAATTGTATTATCTGGACTCCATTTCCGGCGAATTTCCTCCACCCCCGGCATTGGACAACGCAATCGTAGAAATTATTGAAAATGAGAAACGTTACGATGCCATGTTGAATAACCGGCGCTACTATGTGCTGGAGAAACGCTATGCAATCTATCCCCAGAGCAGTGGTGAAATGGTAATTCCCTCGGAAACATTTTCTGGTACAAGGGGTAGCCGCGGCTTTTTTTCACGGGGTCAACAGGTTGTGGCAGTATCGGAACAACACTTGATAGATGTACAACCCAGACCATCAGCCTTCACTGGCAATCAATGGATACCCGCAAAATCGCTTGAGTTATCAGAGACATGGGCAACTAACCCTCCCGTTTTTGTTCTTGGTGAACCGATTAATCGCACATTGATTTTAAAAGTTGATGGACTCGCCAGTTCTTTACTCCCGCCCTTTGAGAATCTTGACATCGCCAATGCAAAAACCTATGAAGACCCGGCTAACAAAGAACAGGTAACTGGTGCAGACGGCATTCAATCCATCCTGACCACTACCATTGGGATTGTTCCAACACAGGCTGGAACACTAACAATTCCGGAAGTTAGAATTCCCTGGTGGAATACAGTAACTGACAAACAGGAAATAGCCATACTGCCAGAAATGTCATTTACAGTTTCACCGGGAGCCCAATCTGCCAGGTTAGCCCCTGAGTACCAACCCCGACAAAACGACGAAGTTCAACCAGCCGCAACGGCTGCCGTTCAACCCGGACTTGTGACCCAAAATACCAACCCACTTTGGATGATAGTTGCAGCAGTGGCGAGTTTGTTAGCTATTGTTATGTCGATTATGTGGTGGATGGCCAGAACCAGGCTTCAAGCCTATACGGGAAATACTGAAGCCGAAGCTCAAGTACCTGGCCCCAAAAAAGAAACTGAATTATTCAATGATCTGAGAAAATCCTGCAAGAACAACGAAGCTTTAGCCGCCAGGAATGCATTGTTCCTCTGGGCCAAGGTTCGTTACCCCGATATTAACTCAATCCGCGACCTGGGCCGAAAGACCCTGGATCAGGATGAGTCAAACGCGCTTACCGCTGAGATTTCTCGACTGGAAGCAGCAATCTATTCAGAGACACCGGACACCCAGTGGCGGGGTGCTGGCCTGCTCGACAAAATTACAAATTTACAACAGCAAACTACAAAGCCTGCCAGGATAAGTTCACTGAGCCCCAGTTTGAATCCCGGCTGAGCTATCGCCAACGAACCATTCAAGGTTACAATTTTATAAATTCTCCCCCTGCTGGATCACCTGTCTAATCATCGGCTTTACATCACCGGTTTCCGAACCTACCATAGAGGCAGTCTAAATTACTTTACAGGTATTCGAGAATGTCAGAATCCACCCAGGCACCACAGGACCATTTTGATGTCAGCCAACCCACTATATTTCGGGATGACACATGGAGACCCTTCTTCGCAGAGCTTCGCCAACAAGACCCCGTGTACTACCATGCCGACAGCCCCAACGGTGCTTTCTGGTCGGTAACGTCCCATGAGCTAATCAAGGCAGTAGATACCAACCACCAAATCTTCTCATCCGCAGACGGCGTATCTATCGCTGATCCATCCGCAGAGGAAATGGAAGCATCAGGGAATGGAGAAGCCGCTATCACTAACTTCATCTCGATGGATCCTCCGGAACATGATGTGCAGAGAATGACTGTTTCCCCTTCTGTAGCACCAGGTAATCTGGCCAATTTTGAGCCTCTCATTCGCGAACGGGTCATCGACATCCTCGATAATCTTCCTGTAGGAGAAACATTTAACTGGGTCGACAGGGTATCAATAGAATTGACAGCACGAATGCTTGCGACCCTCTTTGACTTTCCTTATGAAGACAGACGGAAGTTGGTGTACTGGTCAGACATTACAACTGATGTTCCCCAGGTAACAGGGAACACAAATACGGATATGGAAGCAAGGCACGCTGGTCTGATGGAATGTGCCACCGCATTTTATGCACTCTGGGAAAAGCGAGCGGCAGAGCCACCTAAAACAGACCTGATTTCGATGCTTGTGCATGGGGAAGCAACAAAAAACATGAATCAGGATCCAAAATTATTCCTGGGGAATGTTTTGCTGTTAATCGTTGGTGGTAATGACACCACGCGTAATAGTATGAGTGGTGGTGTCATCGCCCTAAATCAGTTCCCCGAAGAATTTGACAAAGTCAAAGCCAATCCGGAACTAATTCCCAACATGGTGGCGGAGATGGTACGGTGGCAAACCCCGGTTATTCACATGCGAAGAACAGCCACACAGGATACAGAGCTTGGCGGAAAACAGATAAAAAAAGGGGACAAGGTAATCATGTGGTACCTGTCAGGCAATCGCGATGAGTCAGTTTTTCCCGAAGCGGACAAATTCATGGTAGACAGGCCCAACGCCAGGGCACACGTCGCCTTTGGGTTTGGTATCCATCGATGTATGGGTAACAGGCTGGCAGAAATGCAGCTAAGGGTCCTGTGGGAAGAAATCCTGAACCGATTCGATAAGGTGGAGCTTGTTGGGGATATTGTAAGACTGCCCAATAATTTCATCCGCGGAATCGCAGAGGTCCCTGTTCGATTACACCTCAAGAAACAGGTTCAGGCCTGATTCACTATAGAAAAGTCTGGCACGGGAACCTCATAATTGAGGTTCCCGATATTCCCTGAATCAACTCAATGACGTCCGGCACCCCTGCCGATATGGCTATAGACTTTTAGACGCAATCTCAAAAACATTGTTGGAGAGATTTTCGGTTTCCAGTATCCTGCCAAGCTGCGCCTTCATCAGTTCCTGTCGTTTTAAATCGAAATTACCCCACCGGGTTAATGGCCCGAGTATACGTGCCGCAATTTGCGGATTGATTGCATCAATCTCAATGATCTGGTCCGCAAGGAACTCATACCCGCTACCGTCCCGGTGATGGAAGTTGACATTATTTTGGCCGGCAAACACACCTATCAATGATCGTAAACGATTAGGGTTTGTTAGGGTAAAGGCCGGATGGGCCATCAATGCTTTAACCCTCGTTAATGCCCCCGGGAGCGGACATGCTGCCTGAATTGAAAACCAGAGATCAATCACTAACGCCTCATCCTGCCAGCGATCGTAAAATTTACCCAGCAAGTCTGCCCTGGCATCAATAGCGTCAACGGAACCTGAGTTTACCAGGGCTCGAATCGCTGCACTGGTATCACTCATACAAATAGCCGTTTCAAATTGATTTCTACACATTTCGACAGCATCCGGTGTTCCCGGAAGCATCAAATATCCAAGGGCGATATTTCTCAGATCACGGCGACCAATCTCTGTACCCGTTGCCTCGTAAGTCTCACCACCCTTGCAAAGTTCATAAATCGACTGCAGCTGCGATCTTAGCTGGTTTGCTATTTCCAGCCGGACCTCTTCCCTGGCCGCATGAATCCCATCAACATCAACCACCTGTTGAAGTTCCGCAAGATAAGACTCAGAGGGTAACACCAACATCTCGGCGATCATTGCACGGTCAAATTCAGGTTCATTTGCCGCTTTAATCGCCTGCTCCAGAATACTGGTGTAGGCATCGATTAACCTTTGATCAACCGATGGCATAAGATTTTCTTTACTAGTCTGACGTGCAGCAATCATTTCCTGAATAATATCAATTGCAAGCCGTTGACCTGCTTCCCAACGATTAAATCCATCGATGTCATGACTCATCAGAAACATCAAATCATCTCTAGTATAGGGATAATCAAGTTTCACGGGGGCTGAGAAGCCCCGTAATATGGAAGGTATCGGGGCCTGATCAACACCTTCAAAAACAAATTCCTGCTCTGCTTTATTAAAATTAAGGACCACCGAGTGCTGACTGTCGGTACTTCCGATGGCTGCAGAATCAATACGATTGGCAACCTCGGCTTCCCCGATAGAAAAATCCATATCGGTGCCATCCGGTGAAATCAGTCCAACGGTTACTGGCATATGGAAAGCCTGCTTATCTAACTGCCCAGGCGTTGCAGGACAAGATTGTGCAAGCTTTAAGGTGTAGGTTTTGGCCGCCTCATTGTAGTCGCCGGATGCCTTGACCACAGGTGTACCTGCCTGGGAATACCAGAGCCTGAATTGCTCCAGCTTTACATCGTTAGCATCTTCCATTGCGCAGACAAAATCTTCCGTTGTCACTGCCTGACCATCATGCCGGTCGAAGTAAAGATCAGTACCTCGCCTGAAGTTATCTTTGCCAAGTAACGTGCTGATCATGCGGACAACTTCTGCACCTTTTTCGTACACGGTTGCTGTGTAGAAGTTATTAATCTCAATATACGAGTCAGGTCGTATAGGGTGCGCCATTGGGCCGGCATCTTCCGGAAATTGAGCCGCGCGCAGGGTCGCGACGTCCGCAACCCGGCAAACAGTCTCTGAACCCATGGCCGCAGAAAACTGTTGATCGCGCAAAACTGTGAAGCCTTCTTTCAAGCTTAACTGAAACCAGTCCCTGCAAGTGACTCTGTTACCCGACCAGTTATGGAAGTACTCGTGACCTACCACAGCCTCAACCCTTTGATACCCCGCATCAGTTGTTGTATCCGGCCGTGCCAGTACACAGGAGGTGTTGAATATATTCAGCCCCTTGTTTTCCATCGCCCCCATATTGAAACTTTCAACGGCAACAATCATGAAGATATCCAGGTCGTACTCCCGACCGTAGGTTTCTTCATCCCACTTCATTGAGTTTTTCAGGGAGGCCATCCCATGCCCTACTTTATCGATGTTGTGGGCTTCGGAAAAAATTTGTAACTTGACTGCACGCCCGGACATAGTGGTGAAACTGTCTTCGACACATTCAAGCTCCCCGGCAACCAGGGCAAACAAATAAGCTGGCTTGTTAAATGGATCTTCCCAGGTGACCCAATGCTGTTCCCCTTCTTCTCCCCGTGCGATGTCATTGCCGTTGGACAGCAAAATGGGATAGTCTTTTTTGTTCGCCTTAACCGTCGTTCGAAATTTGGATAGCACATCGGGACGATCGAGATACCAGGTAATGTGCCGAAAGCCTTCAGCCTCACACTGGGTACAAAACATTCCACCGGATTTATAAAGCCCCTCCAGCGCGGTATTCTCCTGTGGCTTAATCGCTACATTCGTCTCCAGCTCAAAAGATTCAGGCAGTTCAAACAACGTCAGCTTTTCGCCTTCAATCTTGTATTCGTTTGACAAGAGTTCACGGCCATCAAGCAAAATAGAAAGGGTATCCAGCGCAGGTCCGCCATCAAGTACCAGATCATGATTTTCGCCAACTCCGTCTTCAGCTGCAGGATTTCTCGCCAGCTTCAATACCGACCTGACAGTGGTGACATCCTCGTTGATTTCTACCTCTAGTTCGGTTGTCTCAATCAAATGAGATGGCACCGTGTACTCACTGCGTTGAATATTCTGTGGCTGACCTTCTTTCATCTTTTCTTCCGGGACTGAATTCAATGTTGCGCATCATAGCCCAGCCTGACATTCCTGACTATCCGCAGGTTAAATCAGCCGATGCCATAAGAATTGAGGTAAAGATGTCTCGACGGGCGACCACAAGATCACTAAACTCACGAAATGAAAGGTTATCTCAGAAAAATGCGGACTGAAAATAATAGTCCAGTTGACTATTTCGCTTGTTTTGAAAAAAAAGCAGCGAACACCCCGTCTATATCCAGTTCAGGCACTGCTGATTCAGCTACAGCCAATATAGTAGAGCCCGGACAAGAGCAGTCTCAGGAACTGCATCTCAACCCGCTAATCGGTTCAACTATCCAGCTGAAATACGATCAGTCAATCACCTGCCTGCATTGTGGCAGGGTGACAAAAAAATCATTTAGTCAGGGATATTGTTTTCCCTGCTTCAAAAAGTTACCCCAATGTGATCTCTGTGTCATGAGTCCGGACAGATGTCACTATGACCAGGGCACCTGCCGTGACCCGGCCTGGGGTGAGTCATTTTGTATGCAGGACCATATTGTTTATCTGGCAAATTCTTCTGGTCTTAAGGTCGGTATTACACGCCCGTCTCAAATACCCACAAGATGGATCGATCAGGGTGCGATGCAAGCTATCCCTATTATGAGGGTTTCAACCCGACAACAATCCGGGCTGGTAGAAGCGGCATTCAAAAAACACGTCAGTGACAAGACACAGTGGCAGCGGATGCTGAAGGCGGACTCAACATTACAGGATCTTACTATCGTTAAAGACGAGTTATTTGCACTGGTTAAGGATGATGTTGAGGCTCTTCAGAATCGATTTGGATTACAGGCCCTGCAGATATTGGATGACGCCGACCAGGTTGAAATTCAGTATCCGGTCACTGAATATCCCACCAAGGTAAAATCCCTTAACCTCGAAAAAACGCCTGAAATAACAGGGACTTTGATCGGTATCAAGGGTCAGTATTTGATTCTGGATATTGGTGTGATCAGTCTTCGAAAATATACTTCATACGAAGTTGAGATCACCGGGTCGGATTAACTAGTGTTTATCCACAAACTATCTTCGGCGGTATTACTTCCCTCGTAAGTGCCTGTAATATATGCCTAACTTATTTTTAGTTTTGCAGTTTCGACTGAATTTCGTCTATTTATGGACGGGAACTAACTAGTGCGCATCCGTAAACCAAAATCTCCATGGTTACTTCCCGACAACTTATTGATTTCTATGCCAACAGATCTGAAAAGTCTGGGAAATTTGCCTTGAAATGGCCATTTATGGACGGGAACTAACTAGTGCGCATCCGTAAACTAAAATCTCCGTGGTTACTTCCCTCCTAAGTGCCTGAAATTACGACCTAACTTATATCTGATTTTGCGTTTTCCAGTTGAATTTGTCTATTTATGGACGGGAACTAACTAGTCGTTTTACCTTTTTCCAGCATCGCAAAGGCAAAACCCAGGATCAGCCCCGCAAGCAAGCCACCCAGATGGGCCCCATTAGCCATATTACCAAACGGTAACAAGTCGATGATTCCTGCAAATCCAAGCGCCAGAAACACAAACATAAAAATATAGACCCCGTCAGGTAGTGCAATGGTTCTGGAGGGCAGCAGTCGACTCCACACCAGAGTAAACCCCAACAAACCAAAAACAACACCGGACATGCCACCGAACAATGATGGGCCTGACAACATATATTGCGCGACATTAGCGCAAAGGGAAGAGGCGAGAATTACAATTGTCAACTCTGCGCCACCCAGTCTGGTCTCGACTCGACGACCGAGTTCCCAGAACCAGAGTAAATTAAAAACGATATGAAGCAGGCTGAAGTGGATAAACATTGGCGTGAGTAAGCGCCAGTATTCCAGCGAATTAAAAGTTTCTGCAACCGTCGCAAATAAGAGCCCTCTACCCCCTATGTCAAACGGCACAAACGTCATTAACCTGAACCAATCGCTAAACTCATTCTGATCAACGCCCCAGGAAATCGGATAAAGCAGCACTGTGAGCAGAATGACGGATAAAGTCACGGGCAATTTAATAAACGACCAAACCACCAGCGCCAGCCTTTTGCTACCTGTAACAGGGGCTTCGGCGGGACCCTGATCAATTTTTTGCAACCGCATTTCACCGGTTGAAAACCGTGTGTAGAAAGCTTTCACAGTTTCAATATCGGCTTCTGAAGCAACCCAGAGCACCTGATTGTCACCAGACTCATTGATCCGATGGGTAATTCGTTGCTGCCACAGATATTGACTAAACAATGAGAGATCAATATCCCGGCTCACTTCAAGGGCCAATTTCATGGACAGGTCCTGAATTTCACACTAAAAACTGCAAT
>Ga0206123_10000794_pt1 | contig 30809 bp, 29 predicted proteins | sample Helgoland_Spring_2_FD_160086 | JGI IMG/M metagenome (GOLD analysis project Ga0206123, IMG submission 160086) | Pelagic subsurface seawater microbial communities from Kabeltonne, Helgoland, North Sea - Helgoland_Spring_Bloom_20160316_1 | ecosystem: Environmental > Aquatic > Marine > Epipelagic ...
ATGATAATGTCTGCACGGCTACCTGTTAACTGAGAGGATATACCAAGGGACTTAACGGAAGGTGCGTGAGCAGCTGGAGCAGGACCGACATCGAAGGCTATCTTAGAGAACCTTTGATCCTTTTTAGGGATTAGTCCTTGAAGAACAGGAATGTCGTGTATGATTTTCAAGGTAAAGGTGGAGAAGTCATCAGCACGGTTCTTAGAAGCAGATACAACCAGGATGTTCTTAGTGGGGTCTAGGAGGAGTTGATGTACAGCATAGGCAGAACATATCCAAGACTTACCTACTCCACGGAACGCCATGATAACAGATCGTTTAGGACCGTGTTGCATGAAGTCTGCAATGTCATATTGTAATCCAGTAGGATCAGGTAGGTTCAAGTGTTTCCAAACTACATATAAGAAGTTACGGAAGTCCTTGAGTTGTTTAAGTTTATCGATACTCACAATCCAACTCTTTTGTCTCTCTCTTTCGGTGTTGTTATTACTTTGTAGCTACTTTTTGCTTTAGTTGTATATCATCTTCAAAGGGGAGTACTTCATTGAGTAGGTCATTAAGGGGAGTATCTTTCCCACTTGTTAATACAATCTCATTATCTTTAAGTAATTGCCTAGCACCGTTCAGTAGTGATGGATTGTACTCACCAGTCTCGTGCATCTGATCGATAGCTGATTTGTAGGTATCTGCTACATAACCTTGTAATTTACCTAGTTCTTCAAAAGTCTTCATATTGTTATTATTCTTCTCTAGTCGTAGGAACACCGTAACGCAACTTATCTACGTGCTCGTCTAGTTTATTCACCCTAGTCTTTAGGTGTTCAATGTTCATGTCTTGGGTAGCGTCAGCAGGTAGTGAACCGATCTCCCCACGAGGCCATCTTATGCGAAATTCTGAGTTCAAATTAAGCTCATGTTGAATCCTAGATATATCCATTTCAATGGTATTTAAGCGGTTGACAATTACTGAATATCCCCAAACCGCAGTTCCTACCAAAGCAATTACCTTTGCAGCAAAAGCGAGTTGTACTTTAGCGGATGCGTTTGCGTTTATCTCTGTCATCTCATCAACTTCTTACTGAGGCATTTGTTAACACTTCCAACGTCTAAGAGCTAAAGCTTTTCTAGTGGGTCTACCTTTACTATCTTTCATCGGTCCTTTATTACCACCCATTCTAGCACAGAAGCTTCGCTTTCTAGGACCACCACCAGGTTGAGGAGCTTTTAAGTTAGACCCAGTAGCCTTGTTATACTTAGCTCTGCCTTTAGCAGTGAGTCCACCCTTCTTAGACTTTTCACCTCTACCTAGAGATAACGATACACTCCTCACTTTTTAAAACCACGCTTCATATTTGCGTATGACTTAGGTGATATAGTAGACTTCTTCTTGCTACGACTAATGCCTAGCTTTCTTCTTCTGTTAATGTTTGCGTATAATCCTTTTTTCATCGTTTAATTAATATCTCCATCATTCTATCTAGTTTACCGTTAATCTCTTTAACCGTTGTTTCAAGACCACTCATACGGTTCTCAACAGCAGTATCTCGTTCTCGTTGCGTAGCTAACTCTACTTCAATCTTTGTTAATCGTTTCTCGTCTGTGTCTAAGCGATCTGATAGTTTCTTTATAACCCATCCGATAGCACCTAGAATAACAGCTAGAGCAGTGTCGAGAAAGTGTGAGATAGATTCGGTCATGATTATCCTATAGCTACTACTTTGATGAACAGGTTTGTATAGTTAGTAGTGCCAAGTAGTCCGTTGGTTCCTAAGTCCGGGTAGCCGTTTGCTAACTGTAAAGTAAAAGAATTGGAACTTAAAGTAGTAATACTGTAACCTGTATGTCCTGCTGCCGATGCACTAGCTATAGGCACTAATTGTGCGTTAGTATCACTAGCTGATGAGTTAACATAAACAGCAACTGTTACATCTGTAGTTCCTAAGTTGTGAGTAATTGTGTGAGTACTAGCGTTTGCTACGGTTACAGAGTCTATGGAGTTTTGCCATCCTGTATTGTATTTAGAAACCGCACCTCCCGTACCACTACTTGCTGCTGTAATTCGTCCTTGTTGGTCTACTGTGATGTCAGCACTAGTATAAGCACCGGGTGTAACAGCAGTGTGAGCTAGTTTAGCACTTGTAACAGCGTCGTCGGCTATCGTAAGTGTAGTAGAACCTGTAACATCTCCTGTATGAGTAGCGTTAGTAACCTTCGCTGTATTAGCTGCAACAGAAGCATTATTAGAAACCTCAGCGTCAAAGTCAGATATAGTAGCAGCAGTTTGAGTACCTGTGTGATTAGCTCTGTTCTTTAAGTTAGAGTCTGTATCATTAGCTGTTGCACCTGCTGCAATACCTGCAAGCTTATTTTGTTCAGCGTCATCATACTCATTAGTGTTAGCGTTGCTTTCGTAAAGAGTCTTAACATCAGCAGCAGAAGGAGAAGCACTACCGTTAGCAGCAGCTGTAATCCTTCCTTGTGCATCTACTGTTAGATTAGTAGCAGTGTAAGAACCTGGAGTAACAGCAGTGTCAGCAAGCTTGTCAGCAGTTATAGCGTCATCATTGATCTTGTTTGTAGTGATAGCAGCATCAGAGATGTTAACTGTATTAATAGGACCACCTGCTGTACCTGTTGCTAAAGTTGTAGCAATCTGAGCATCTACATAAGTTTTGTTTGTAGCGTGACTACCACTAGCAGGGGAAATTAACCCTGTAACTTTATCAACGTTTTGAATATCATTTGTTTGCATATCCAAGTTACCTGACATCGAATCTCCACTCTTGTTAACTTGAAGAGCATCTTGTTGGTCTACATAGCCTTTACGAGCAGAGTGATCACTACTAATAGGAGCACCTAAACCACTGACCATGTTACCACCCATAGCCAAGTCACCTGTCATATTGTCACCTGCTTTGGTAACTTGTAGTGCGTCTTGACCGTCTACATAAGTCTTATTAGTAAGATCGTTACCAGCACTAGGAACAGCAGAGGAAGTAACTTTATTAGAACCCATGTCCAAGTTACCAGTCATCGTATCCCCTGCTTCATCAACAAAAGTAGTATCTGCGTAGTTCTTAGTTACTGCATCTTGTGGGTTTGTAGGATCAGCTAGGTTTTTAATCTTGGCTAAATCGGCATCGTAGTGTCCATCAACAGGGTCTTTAGTCATCGTGTTCTTACCACTACCCTCTTCAATCTCTTCACTAAGATAAAGGTTGTGAAGGTAAGCACGATCTAGTTCTACCTCAGTAAGTACACTTCCATTCTCAAAGTCTACAAGAGCGGTGTCAGAAGCACTATCTCTTTTGATCCTTATCCTGTCTCCAGTTGCTGGAGCAGTAACAAATATTATAGCAGCAGAAGGAGAAGTTTGGATTGTGTAGTGAGTAGTAACTGTTTGATCTACAAATTTACCACCAGTTAAAGCCACTGTATCAAGTTGTACTACAACGTGTGTGTCATCGAGATAAGGAAAAGGAAAAGCAAAGGAGGTAGTAGTATTATCCCCAGTGTAGTCTACGTATGTATTAGGCATGGTAATCTATTATTAATTTGTTTGTTGTAAAAGTTCAAGCACATCTTCTTGTTGCATTCCAGCTCTTAAACCTGCTCTAGCTTGTGTTAACGAAGAGTATTGTGCGTTTAACTCAGGATACTCTCTAAGCACTTGTCTTCTAGCTTCTTTTCTGTACTTAGTTAGAACACTATTTAACTGCTGAATACGAGGGCTAGGAAGACCAGGTTCAGAGTCTGGTGATAACCTTTGGTAGTTCCTTGACTTTATAAGTTTGTTCAATGTTTGTCTAAGAGAAAGACCACGAAGTTTAACAGTTTTTAATAACTCTAATTGTCTATCGTTTGCGGATTGTCCTTTATCGTTTTCATACTCTAACAAGTCTATCTGCCCACCTAAACTAGGAGGAGGGTTTCTAAAAGCATGATTCAAACTTGCCATCTCTGTTAGGATAGGATCATTCTTTTTAGTGGACAGTTGAATAGGATTAATAAAACCTGTACCCATCCATTGTTCTGCTACATATTCCTCTCCCAATATATTACGTTTAGTATCTAAAGAACCACGCATACCTAGCTTACGTTTAACTGCGTCCATTACAGACCTTGTTTCTTTTATCGCTTGAGTATCGTAGTCGGCTGTTTGAGAAATTAAGTTAGGAACTAACGAACCTGCATAATTCCTACCTAACTTTTCTACATAACGATCAGGATCACCCAAAGCATCTGCCCACATTTGAATACCAGCTAAGTATGACTTGTTAGTAGCATTTCTTGTTAGAGCTAATACCATTGATGTTGATGCGTGTTCTAAAAGGGATTCATCAAAAGCCGCTTCCTCTCTTATCCCTGTTTCAACTAAATCTGCTACAACACCTAAAGGAGTAGCTAAAGGATCAAGTCGTTGATAACTGAAGTAAGTGTCTCCAATCTTAATACTGTAAGGTCTCCATCCTGTTGCCATTAGAGCTTCTTTTTCACGCTCATTACTAGGACCACCTCCAGTTATGTACTCTCTGTTGTTATAAGCTACATCGATTAAACCTCCAAAAGTAAGACCTGCTGTTACTACTTTACCTCTGGTTCTTGCTTTTAAGATAGGGTCTGTACTGTTGAACTCTGCAAATAACCGCTCACGCTCCTCTTTTAACACAGTAACAAAAGGAGTTCTTTCAAAAGCAAACTTTAAGATATTAGTAGGAGTACGAACAAAAGGAACTACAAATCTCAAGTAAGGTATTTTGTTAGTGGCTTCTTGGATTACTTTACCTAATGTCTTGTCTTGTAACTCTTTAGTAAATGTTAAATACTGAGCTTCTTCCATTGAATACTGCATAAGTGCAGATGAATCAGGATTAAAGTTATCGTCCTTGTATTTGATGATGAAATCAGATTTATCTTTTCCTTTAAGACCTTGCTTATCCGCTATCAAAGAAGCCTCTCTAACAAGACCTTCTTCAGACATCATACGTCCACCTTCAGTTACTATTCCATCGATAGTTTTATTAATATGCCCAGCTAATGCTTTGGGATCACGAATACCTTGTTGAATGCCTGACATAGCTGCTTTCATTCTAGCAGCTCTACGATAAGCTAACTGTTTAAAGAACTCATCAGAAGTTAACAATAACCTACTAGGCAGTCTTATGTAACTAGCGTATTTGTCTATTGAATCTTTAGCCGAGTCTGAAACAATACCACCTATAGGGGATTCAGCTATACGTTGACCAGTAATAGAAGCACGTTGACCTTCCTCAAACGCACGATTTGATGGGTCTAGTAGATTGTCTTGGTCTTTAAAAGCTTGTTTAGCAAACTTACCTGCTTCTTTAAACATCTCACTATCAGACCAAGACGCTATAACAGCTTTGACTACATCCATGTTTCCACTAGCTATACCACCAGCAACAGCCTCTAAAGTGGTCATTACCTGTGTCAACGCATTACCCATGATATTAACCATCTGCGTCTTAGGACCACTCAATATAGAGTTCATCCAGTATTCAGTAGGCATATCTAGGAAATGTTTACCTTGTGCCTTTTTAGCAGTATTCAACAATCTAGCTAAACTACCGTCTAAGTCATTAGGATCAATATGTTCTTTAACTAGCTTAACCATACGCTCTGGTTTCATGTTACCAGAGTTATTAACAAACTCGTTACGTATTCCTTCGATCTGAGTCTCCGCTTCGTTAAGACCTAACTTACGCTTTCCAAAACCTTCGTTTCTAGCTTGTAAAGTAATAGCAGTTTCTCTACCTATCCTACGATATACATCTGCTACTGTTAATAGTTGTTGGAAAGCATTTTTCAATTTAGTAGTGGATACTGTACCTCCACCTGTTTGATCAAACTCTTTAACTATCTCACTGACATTCTGTATAAGTGCTTTACCTTGTTCTCTGTAAGATTGTTGAATTATACGAACATCACGCAATACTTTCTCAGCATCTTCTCCTTCTTTAGCTTGTGCTCTGACAGTTGTTTCGATTGCTTCATCTATATCTGTGACTGCATCTGTAACGGTTACTTTATCAGGATTAGCCTTATAGTATTGTTCTAGTATATCTTTGAGTACAACAACATCTCCGTCAGTCTCTAGTGCAAACTGTGGTAGTCTAGGTTTTACTCCACCTACCATGAGTGCTTCAGCAAACCCTCTAAACTTGTCAGGTATAGCACTAAGGAACTCATCCTCTTCTCCAGGCATCATTTCTAAACCTTTCCTACCTCTTTGAGAAGGAAGCTTCATCTCTGCAATCTCACCTACACGACTAACAATGTTATCAGCTAAGTCTGTGCTTACACCTCTACCAAAGAAACTTTTAACAGTATTAACAACCTTCTCCCACATTGTCATCTTAGGAGTGTATTGAATACCTTTGAGAGCTTGCTGTAGTTGAGGATCAGAGAATGCCATAGACATAAACTCTGCTGGGTTCTTTATCCAGTATAAGTCAGGTTCACCTTTAACTGTCGTTAGTTCACCTTTAGAAGCTATCTCATCACGCATAGCATCCGCTTTCTTAAACATACGGAACATCTCTGCAACAGGTTTAGGTAGAGATTTCTTTGATAATACTTTATCAATAGCTTTAGCTCTAGCAGCTACATCATTTACATCTATATTTTTAAATGCACTTGAGTCATAATATTTATTTACATTATCAACTGTTACAGCGTGAGTAGCTTCGTGTAGTAAATTATAGATTGGATTTTCTTTTACTGAAGACGATTGACCATCTAGAACAATTCTTCTCTTACCACTCTCATAGAAAGAACCTCGTTTTAAACCTGTAGGTACATCAGAAGCAAAAGACCTTTCTTCAAGCTTAGCGTCAATACCTGTGTCTTTCCTAGTGCTAACAGTTTTTTAACAATAGGACTATATTCACCTAAGTTTCCATTTGTTCTATCGAATAGGTCTTGGATAGCTTCACGTGCAGTCATTGGTTTCCCAGTCTGCATTCGACTAGAAACACCTTCTACTAATGTTTTATTGTAGAAGTCTTTCTTTAGTTCTGGTCCTATCTTACCTAGTTTAGAATCTAAATCAACAACACTTGTAGGGGATGGAAAAGCCTCCTCAAAGAAGTCAAAACCCATTTCTTTAAAAGCCTTGTCTATTTTATTAGCAATATCTTTAAGTTGTTTTTCACTATATCCAGCTGCAATAAGTTTCTTTTTTAGACCTCCTTTAATTCCCTCCGATTCATAAATGGACATAGGTGTTAATTTTTGTTGAAAATCCTCAAAAGTTACACCGTGGTTTTCAATTAAATCAACAAACTCTTCTTCAGACCAAAGTAAAGACCAAGTATTTTCATCTAATTCGTTAGGTCCTCCCTCCATTCTAATGTTAAAAGCTTGGTCTTCTCTCTTTGCTGCTTGATGTACTTCATTTAAAGTGATGCCTGTCTCCTTCATTAACAGAGCTAAAGCTTTATTAGGAGATTCTGTTAGACCACTTGGTCCATTTGTCCAGTCCCCTATATCAAACAACTTCTCTGCGTTTGGTAAGTCTTCAATCGATTCAGCAATTTCTTCAGTTACTTCACCTGTATCAGGGTCAACCTTTTTAATGGGTTTTCCTATACCTAACGCACTATCAATTTTATCTGCCCACTTTTCTTTTTGCTCTTGTATTAAACCTTCGCTTGTTAAAGCTTGTGTAGTGGGAGCTTCTTCCGTTCTGTTAATAACTCTTGAGACATCAACCCATTCTTGATCACCTGCTTGTGCTAATTTATCTGTGGGTTTAAATACATTTGCATCCAATCTTTCTTGTACTTGTTGCCTATTAAAAGGACCGAATTGTTTACCGTCAGAATAAACATAAAAAGCTCTATCATCTCCAGGAGCAAAATCTACATCTGTTCTTTCTTTTGGTATTATACTAGCAGCATCTATTAACCTTTCAGGGTTTTGAGGATCAGATATTAATGTTCTAGTGCTTCCGCTTGGTAATTGATATTTCTTAATAATCTTACCAGCTACATCTGTTTCACTGATTAATTGACCACCTGCTTGAATAGTTTCTGATTCTTCTTTTGTAAGTGTTATAGCAGCTGGAGAAGGTTCATCTAAATCAAAAGCACTATAATCTTGTGTTAAGTCTATCTCAAAACTTTCATCAGGGTCTCCACCTATTTCTCTAAAGTCCTCTTCAAATTCTTTCTGTGCTTGTTGGCGAGAAAGAAAAGATTCATCTTCTGTAACTTGACTGAGTTTAAATTCTTCACGAAAGGGTGTACCTGTATTTAAAGACTCAACACCTATATTGTTGACCTCATCTGCGGTCTTACCTTCTCCCTTACCTCGCCTCATGTTCTTCACCGCTTTTAACGATTTAATAAACACACCAGCGACAGCTTCAAGACCTAGACCTTCCAACACATTCTTCATGCGTCCTTCTAACTCACCTTCATCTTCATCGTGTGCCAAGAACTCAGTAACTGGATTCTGTAGCTCGGGTACTTGTTGTATAAGATTAGATAGTCTAGCTTCTTGTCCGTTAAAGAAAGTAAAATCAGTAGCAGCACCAGCAACAACACCTTTAGTAACAGTACCTGCTTTAGCTAATGCACCTGCTCTACCAGCAAGACCAAACAAAGGAATGAATCCTGTAGCAAACTGAGATATACCTTCTACAGCACCACCTGCCATAGTCTTAGAAGTACCCAGGAATCGAGTGTCGTAGTCAGGTAGTACATCAAAAGCTAAGTAGTCAGCTAAGTTGTACGCACCTTGAACTGCACCTTCTACACCTCTAAATGGAGCTGCAAGTATATCACCTGCGTAATCAAAAAAATCGTTATCGTTTTCCTTTAAAATATCTTCTGGTAATGCCATAGTGTTTTATTTTATAAGTCTTAATCTTTTAGCGAACTCTCTTTGATCTTCAACAAATTGTACGAGATCGTCTATACCTATTATACTTGCTTTGTCTTTTACTTCTTGGGGCATATCCTCATTACTTTTTATATCTTTAGCTTGTTCTAATGCAGCAACAGAAAGAAGCCTAGTTATTCTCGTTCTGCCTTCAAACTCAGTTGCATCAAACCTTACTGTTCCATCAGGTGATAAACCTCTTTTAAGAGTGTCTGTGCTAGTAAAAGTTTCTAAGAATCCGTTAATGTTCATCCATTCACTAAGCATTCCTTCCTGTTCCTCTACAGTATAACGAACACCAGGTTGTCCTTTAACAGTCATAGGGATAGCACCTGCCATAACTGATGTATCTGGAGTTGGTTCTACTTTCCAAGCGTTAGGGTCTAACTGTTCCGATAATATAGCAGAAGTTCTAATACCATATGACCTAAGAAATTCAAAAGATTTCTGTTTGTTCTCTGGTGTAGATTCTTTTGCTCCCAATACTTTTAAAGCTTTAGTTGTCTCTGCTAAGTCTCCTTTTTTCTTGTCGTATCCAAAAAGATTTTCTAGTGCTTTGTCGAACATACCTTTTTCAGGTGCTTCTAATCCCTCTTGTTTTGTTTCTAAATAATCTGCGACTCTTTTAGAGTCGTTATCTTCTTTAGTTTTTTTAACGGTACGATCTTTAAGTTGCTTCTGTAAGTCCTTGTAAAGTCGTTCATCTTCTTTCCTAGTAAACTCTAAAAGTTTATCTTGTCTTTCCTCGTTAGATAGAGGTGTCTGTGTAAGCTGTAGAGTATAATTATCTACATTTGTTTGAAACTCAGCTAAAGAATTTGTCAGTAGATTAAAACCTTCTGCATCTCCAATTAAAACACCTTGTTGATCAAAATAACCTTTTACCTTCGTAGTGAAACCATCTCTTATAAATCCTAATCCAGGGGTGTTTCTTTTTAACTCTTCTTTTTTCCTTACATTAAAATTTACATTTGTAGCTAACCACGATTTAGCTTGGTCACTGAAGTTTACAAAAGCTTTTTTATTAACTGCAAGGTTAGCGTTTAAAGCGAATTTCTCTAAGTCGTTTTTGTTTGTGAATTTTTCACCCTCATACTCTACTTCTTTAGCTCCACTGTTTAATTGATCGTGTGCTATCTTAAAATTAATAAGCGTATTCTCTGCTAATTCATCCCCTTCATCCTCTTCTTGACCTTCAAATATTTCAGCAGCTTTATTTATGACTCTTTCGTATTCTAAATACTCATCATCATTCATTTTAGCGTTACCAAACTTCAAGTTTTCTGCTGCCCAATTTAAAAATCCATCTGCTCTATCTTCATTGCCACTAGCAGCTAGTTTTCTAATAACAGAAGTAAAGACAGCTCGTTGCTCTTTCGGTGCATAAGCATTTAAATTTCCCCAGTCATCAGCGAAGGAGTTAAGAGTGTCTAAGTCATAGATACCTGCTCTAGCTTCATCATCTAAACCTCCTGTTATATTTCTTACTGTTTCAAAAAGAGCAGAACTAGTAGAGAAAGCTAATTCTTCTTTAGCTATGGCTGACTGTCTTACTTCAAAGTTTGTTACAAGCGGTTGTATCTGTGGGTTTATCGCTTTTTGTAAACCTTGCTGTGCAATAACAGAACCTGCTAATCCAGGGTTATTTTGTATATACTCATCTCTTACTTTATTAATAATGTCAGCACCACCGTCAGGATCGTCTTCTAAAGGGTTAGCTAATCGTTTATTGATCTCAACCATCAAATCCCTACCAGCTAACTTGCCTATCGCTTCTATCTTCCTCTTCTGATTAATAGGAGAAGTAAGCCAACTCATAGCCCCTTTTCTTACTTGCTTATCAAACTCTCCTTCTGTCTTTTGGAGCATCGCTTGAATCTCTTCAGGACTCTTCCTTGATAACTCATCTTCAAATTGTTCTGCTTCTATATCAGCTACCTGTGTGTACTGCTGTAAGATAGGATTAACCTGTGACAAAGCATCAGCAAGGTCCATCAACTTATTCCTACCAGCTCTACGCTGACCTACACTGTATTGACCTGCTCTTTGAATAGTAGGTTGAATGCCTGGAACTGCGTCACCTAACCCTTGTACTTGTACTCGTTCTGCCATTATCTTCTCCTACCTGTCATTGCTTGTGTATAACTCTGGGATGATGTAGTTCCTGTTGATGATGATCCCATCCTACTACTAATGCCTTGACCTGCTGCGTATCCACTAAGTCCACCACTAACAGCTTGTAACCCTGATACTAATAAACTCGGTCTACTGATAGGTTGTTGAATCCCTATAAGTCTTTGTTGAGAAGCTAGTCCAGCTTGTTCTAATCCTAGCTGTGTGCCTACTCCTGTTAACTCTTGTTGTCTTAAAGTTGCTGCTCTATACCCTGCTTCCTGTCTAGTATAGTCATCCATTAAAGCAGTAACACTAGCACCTGCGACACCTGCTTCACCTGCTGAAACTCTCGCTCTACCTAAAGCTTCTCTAGATTTCCTGCTGACTTGTTCTAATTCCCTAGCAGTAGCTTCTTGTTGTTGAGCTTGTTGCATACGGATAGAGGACTGCTCTTGTAATGCTCTTTGACGCTCCGCTGCTGCTGACTGTGCTTGATACGCTGCTTGTGCTTTAGCTTGTTGCCTTTGCCCAGCATAACTCATTAAAGGTGAAGCTATACCTGCTACGGTTGATGCTCCTATAGTACCTAAAGCAACCGCTGACATACCAGCTGCTGCTGACTGTCCTACAATAGCTGTTCCTATAGTTGCTGATATTGGATCACACATATTACTTCCTCTCTATCTTAAATGACTTATAACCAGGGATATTGCAATCCTCAAAACTAGCACCCAACCATTTTAACCATCTCATACTCAGCGTGTTAGCTTCCATAATGTAATTTGTTAAGTAGTCAAAGTCTCCCATCAAATCATCTATCCACATCTGTGAATCCTTAACAAACTTCTTCTTTATCTTATAAAAATTCCTTGTACCTAGCAACCAGCAAATCCCTATGTTTCCTCTAGGACTGACTCCAAAGCAAGCTAACAATCCATCTTGATCTGTCTTGACGCTATAGCACTTACTACTTGATTCAAATGATCCGTACACAGCATCTCTAGGGTGGTGCATTAGACCGATACATTCCATCATATCTTCTTCTCGTAAGTCATCATATAACAAAGGAGCGTCTTCAAGTGCTTGTGCTTTCTCTACTTTAACCTCCATAACGTCTACTCCTTGATATAATAGTTGATTCAAACTCAGCAGATAACAGCTTCACTGGTAAAGCACTAGAAGATTTAATTTCGATAGTGGCATCATTAGGTTGAGCTTGTACAGCAAACTTAAAGAATCCAGTCTCAGGTGTGAATTTATTAAGGGTACTGACAGAGGCTAACAAACTTGGGTTGTAAGTGTAAGTGTATTTATCTCTAAATTTAGGTGTAACTTCTACGTTGAAGTGTCCAGTCTCTGAGTACTCAATGCTACCGTTACGAATAGTTTGGAATGTATAATCAGAAGCAGATCGTCCACCTCTCTCTGTAGGTTGCTTTAAGTTCTGCTTAGAGAACCTGTATAGCATATCGTACTCGTACCCAATGAAGTAATCATACACACTTAAATACTCGTAACCTTGCTCGCTCCACACAGGTGCTGAATCCACTTCTACAGTAGGTTGCCAATAGTTAGTATCTGTAGGGAGTATTGATGCAGAGGATGTATGTCCTTCAACACACTTATATAGTGAACCATTATAGTTAACATAATTAGCTAACTTACCATCAATTAAAATCTCGATGTCATTAACAGAGTGAAGTGTTACTTCTTTCCTTGTTCCGTTCTTAGAGTAAATAGCCATGCCCTCTTTAAACAAGAAGCTATTCCTAAACCTCATATAAGTAACATCAGTATAATTACTTCCGTCAAAGCTTTGGGGTGTTGTACTACTTAGCTTAGTATAGTTTATACTTTGTATATAATTAGTACTGCTGGTTTGTATTCTACCGTCTAACAATAAAGCATAGTCTCTATCTGTCTCGGCTAATCCATTCTCCATTGGTATCTTTTCTAAGTAAGTACCGTCACTATCTGTTGTGATAATATGCAAAGTAGATTCAATAAAGTGAAAACTTCTAACCTCTCTAGTAAAAGTAAAGGACATCCAGGAACTCTGTATCTTCTCTCGACCTTGCCAAAAGTACTTATATACAAACAACTTCTTATAATCTTGGTCAGTCTGTACAATAATCATGTTCTCTGATGCACTGCCTGCCATCCTGACTATATTAGAAGGGATGTACTTATTGATTTGTTCTGTTATCTCAGCTGCTCCGTAATTCTCTGTGTTGTTATCAACAGTGTACTCTAACAATCCTTCAAAGCTATTCCTTTTAAAGTTAAAGTAGATATGACTACTTAGTGCTAACGGTCTAATACTTTCTGATACATCGTACTCAGTAACTGGAGAGATAGTAACAGTCTTTGGAGTTAACAAGTCTGCACCTCTTAACACAAACTGTGTCTTCGCAGAGAATAACATTAGCTTCTCTTGGAACGCTTGTGCGTATTTAAGTAAGCTGATCTTAGTGTGTGATATTCCTACATCTATAGGAGCAGAGTCTAGTAACGATTGTGTTGTGGTCCTGAAGAAATTAAAGTATTCATCTGCTTCAGAGAACACTACAGAATCATCTGTCAATACTCCTAACCTGTTCTTAAAGAAGAAGATATCATTGATCTTATTACCTTTAAAAGAAGGAAGAGGGTTACTGTTGTCATCTCCTGAATCTCTACCTTCCCAATCAACAACTTTTAAAGTAAAGCTTGTTATCTTACCTGTATCTTGGTCAGGGATTAGTCTAACAGGCATTGTATCTTGGTCTAAGGCATTATCAATATATTGACTAGCACCTGTAGCAGAACCGTCTTGTGTCCACCCTACTGTTTCTATCCAACTACCTTCCCCGAAATCTTCGTTATCTTTAGTCTTAAACTTAACATAGTAATCATCTTGCTCTAGCTCTGCATCTCCTATGACCTTAATCCTAAAACCATTATAACAACTAGCTGGTAAATCTGTAATGCTATCTACTTCTTTATAAATAGCACTTAGTCCTTGATTAGCTAGTCCATCAGTAACTCTTATTTGAAAATCTTTATCTAAAGCGTTCGTTACTTTGATTACACTTCCTTGACGCTCAATAGAAAAAGGAGTACTAGCAATTGTCGTATATACCCAATTAGCTGTATTAGCAGCGGTTGTTACCCTTGATACATAACTATCAAAAACATTTACATCAAACCATTGATTTCCAAAGTACACGCTCTTTATTAACTGTGTAACAGTGATCTGTAAATCAGCGGATGCTATAACACCTGCCGATGCAAAGTTAGCTCCTATGTGTGTCAAATTAACTCCAGTTATCGTACCGTTAGAGTCTATAACAGCTTCTCCTTTTGCAGTCTCTGCTGGACCTGACAACCCTGCTGATTGATTAATAGTTACTTCTACTTTATAACCAGTTATATAAGGATTAACAGGTTTAAGATAACCTACTCCTCCGTTAGGAGAGCTAATTGAAACTGTACTCATCACATTAACAGTACCTGAAGGAAACCTAGTGTTTAAACAAGTTTCTAAATCTTTAGCTATATACTCTGTATCTGCGTGTTGACCTGCGTGAGTTCCAGTACTCGGTCCGCTTATGTAAGTGGAAGGAGATGCTCCTGCTATATGAGTATATTCGTGATGATTATCTAAACTAGTATCAACAGGAACTAAAGCTCCGTCTATATAAATACTGTACCCTTTTTCGTAGTCTCCTAGTTTAACAAATATTAAAGCTTCCTTTTCTAAAGGTTCTTGTAGCACTGATAGAGCACCTACCGTCTTAGTCTTATTAACTAGAAAGGTAGAGTCTGCTATGGTTAAAGCTGTAAGGTCCGTAAGAGGATTAGAAACAGAGACGTAAGTACCAGCGGTAGCATCTTCAATAGTAATATCCATCTCACCAGCACTAATGTTATCTACTGTTAAGTCTCTTGCTTTTAATCCGTTAACAGAGTCATACGTAATAACATATTGATTCTGTTCATCTCTATCTACATAGTGACTAAATAAATTAGAGCTAATATTAGCACCTAATCCAGTATCATAAGAAAACCTAGAGTTAGGTCTTTTAACAAGTCCCTCTACTACAGTTGACCAAGCATTTATCTGCTCATCACACTGTCCAGGGTATCTTAAATTGTCAGGTTGTTGTGATACACCTTGGGCAAGGTTAGGAATACTGGTGTTAAGCAGTGGCATCTTTACCTGTCAATTACTCTTAGTACGCTGTAGTTGTCAAAGATAGTTCTGTCTGCATTCTCAGAGTCACTTTCAATAGCTCTAGCTTTCGCTTCGATCTCATCTCTTAAAGCAAACCCTTCTATCTCTCGACTGCCTAAGAACCTAGCAGCAAAGATGCGAGCTGATTTAACAGCTATGTAATGTCTAAATTGTTCAGGTAGTTCTTCAAACTCTAACTCAAAAGTAATAATAGCTTTTAAGTCTTTAGTCCAAGTATCCCTGTGGTTTTTTCTATCGTATAGCTTAGTACCTCTTTGTACAGGATCAGTGTCCGTGTTTAACTCAGGGTCTAAGTCTACTTTTAAAATGTTTGTAGGTAATGTAATCCGACTTGTAACAGAATCAGGAACAAGTGGGTAATCGTATTCTGTATTGAAATGCCATCCTTCTGATTGGATAGCTTTACTTGTTTCTTCTAACGCATGGACTGCTTGTGTAACGGTTACAGGAACACTAGTTCCACTTAAAGTATTAACAGGTGATTCTCCTATTACAGAGATCATAATGTTTACCGCTTCCAGTTTAGTTGTCAGTGCCATAGCTTGTAAATAAAAATATCAGTGAAGGGAAGGGATTCCGCTACGCAGTCCCCCTCCCCAACACCGAAGAGAGAACTATTTCTGCAATTCAATAGCACACTCAGGACGGAGAACTCCGTGACCCATAGCATACTTTGCAACAAAAAGTGTTCCTTGACGCTCGATTTGATACTCGCTTTCAGTAGCAAGATCAAGAAGCTTCACAGTTCCGACAGCAGCAGAATGAGAAACAACACCAAGAGTATTAGTGAAGTTACCATTATACCCAGCACCACCAGCTCCGAATACATCATTGCTAGATGCACCATCTCCAGTAGCAACAGCTGATAAATCAGTTGAAGGAATGTGATTAGATTTGTAGATAGTGATACCAGCTACTTGTGGGATTGATCCAGAAGCAATGCTACCTACTCCTCCTACGTCTTTATTGACAGCAGAAGTAGAAATAGCCAACGCACCTGCACCACCTGTAATGAGCTTGTAATACTCCTGCGGACGAAGGACTGCAAAACGACCGTCACTAGGAACGTCATTTTCGTCAAGCTTCTGAGCAGCAGTGAATAAAGCAGCTACAAGTTCTGCACCAGTAGGATCAGTATTATCAGCATCATCAGTTGAATCAGCTCCGTCTCCCATTGCATTAGCAGAAACATCAAGAATACCACCAACTTTACCACCAGTAACAGCAGCAGATGTACGAGCAGCAGCGATAAAGGTTTTAGCTAGAGCAGTATCAAAACGAACTGCAAGTGCTTTACCTAACTCATTCGCGTAAACGGAACGAATATCGTAGTGATTCTTAACGTCATCAATGTTAGCCAAGAAAGTAGAAGCAAGTAACATCTTATCGATGGTGATTACTTTCTCTGCCTTTTTGATGTCACTCAAGTATGAGTTTCCACCGTCAGCGATGTTTTCGCCAGGTGTGTGGTAAGAAGCAGAAGCTACACCAGTAACTGGGAACTGAGCTGATTTACCGTTTTCGATTGTGCGGACAGTGTGTAAAGGTTTGAAGATGTTCGACTCCTCAAAAGTTTGTAAGATTTCTCCACTAAACTTCTTAAGAAACAAAGCATCGTCAGCACCAGCACTATTAATCTGTCCCACACGTGAGGGGGATGTATCTCCATTAGCCATAATATATGTTTGTTGTAATTGTTATTATTATTAGTATTTGTTTTTCGACTTTCGTTTGAACCTTTGATCGAGATTGTCCACCGCAGTGGGTCTTAACATTAGTACTACTAATTGTCTGTTAAAGTAAATTAAGTATTATAATTCCACCTAAACATAGAACAGTCAAGACAATAGCCTTCTCCTTCTTGCTCAAGTTATTATAAATTCTTATTAGTCTTTTTAATTGATTTCTCATTATTATTAGATTTTTTCTGTACGTATCGGGTATAAAAGATAGGGACTATGTTCCATAGAATAACACCTACAAGACATAGTTTCAAGAAACCATATACTTCATCTAACATAGAATCAAAGAATCCGTTATCCATCTTCTCATCTAATTGTTGTTGTACAAGTTCCTGTACATCTCCTTCGGATATAGCTTTAACTTTTTTAGCTAATCCTTTGTTCTCCTCCATTAACTTAGCACCCTCTCCTAATCCCCATCCAAGGGCAGCACCACCAGCAGCAGGACCAGGACCACCAAGGCTACCAACAGTTGCCCCACCTACACTGCCTATTAAAGGATAAAAAGAAGCCTTGGAACATCCACCAAAAAGAACCAGAACCAACACTGGCAAGAAAAAAGATGGAGTCCAAGGCTTCAAACCTACAATAAAAGTCTATATATTACTGACAGATATACGTCTGTCAATCTCTTCGTGATATGCTTTATCTCCACTCCTATATCTAGGATCAGATTGAGCACGAGCTAATTCCTGCATGGAACGAAAGGGCATAGTAGATGACTTGTTAACTGCTCCTTGTACTAGTCGAGGACTAACACCATTCTCTGCTTTAAATTGAGCGTACAATCCTTTAGTGGCTAACTTAGCTTGTTCAATTGTACCGTTCTGTACGATTTCATCAAAGGTATTTACCTCTTCAGGAGATAAGTTATTAGCTGCCCATTCTGCCATTTGATCCCAATTCCCATCAGCTACAGACTTGATGCTACCTTCTTCACTTTGCATAAGTGCCTGTTGACCAGCAGCATAGCTATCTACTATCTCCTTCGATATCCCAGCTTTAGCAAGATTCTCATAGGTCTCCTCAGATAGCTTACCATCATTTTGAAAGAACTCTTTAGAAGCTTCCACAACAATATTGTTACTATCCAAGTCTTCCTTCTGAGTGTCATCGGTTTCTTCTTGTACTTCAGATTCTTCCTCCTGTTCAACCCCTGCTCCCATTTTCTTTTCAAGTTCACTATAGGCACTAGCCATGTCTTCAGCACTTTTAAACTTTTCTGGCAACCACTCAGGTCTATTATCTTCCGTCTGTTCTTCAGGTACTGCTTCAACAGACTCTTCTGATTCGGGGTCAATCTCCTGTGGTGCTTTCTCATTTATCTCTACTCGGTGTAATTCAGCCATATCTACTCTTCTTGTGGTTGTTGTTGACTACTCATGTACTGCTCTTGTGCAGCATTGATAGCAGGTGCTACAGCAGGTCCACCCAACTTCATCATCATCTCTTGTTGTTGGGCTTGCTGCATAGCTTGTTGAATTTCTTCATCTGATTTGATTAAACCTTCTGTTTCAATACCTAACGCAGTAGCTCTTCTCTTGAAGTAATCTGATACGTTAACATACTGTGCTACTGCTTGTGGTCCTACTATTTGATTAGCACCTGCAAGGAATAGATCAAGTTTTTGTAAGTCATTACCTCGTCCTAGTGCTTCAACACCAGTAACAATAGTAGGTTTAACAATGTCTTTAGGTAACTTAGGAAGTCTTCCTTCTTTACTCATCCTTGCCATTAACCTAGTAACGACAGGCATTTGAAACTCTTGTGATAATAAAGAATACAATCCACCAAGTGCAGCTTCTAACTCCTGAGATAACATTCTTATCTCCTCTGCTGTTACTCGTTCTGCATCTCTGACTACTCCACTGTTAAGAAGGAAAGCTTGAGACAGTCTGTCACTGATTCCATTCATTACTCCTTGTGCAGTACGGAAGTCATTGAACTTGTTAAGTTGTAACACAGATACATCTCCATCACTTCCTTGTACAATTGCACCGTTAGGAGATTCAGATAAAGTCTTAGCCCTGGTTGTACCGTTAGGATTAACCATGAAGAGAACCTTAGCTGCTGCTGCACTTCCTTCGACTATCGCTTTTGTTAGTGCCTCTAGTGATTTAAGATCACCTAAGTACTCCTCTACAAAGCCACGTCCATAATCTTCACCGTCTATCCTTGTATAACGAAGAGGAAGAAAGGGAGACTTTTCAACAGGGTATCTACCCTTTGACTCCTCAATGACCATTCCCTTTACATCTTGTTGTACTATAAATTCATTACCTTCTCTGATAACAGAGGTGTATAGATCACAGCTATTCTCTTTCTCTTGACGATAGACTTCTTCTCTTACAGACTCAGGAAGCATCATCGGAGCAACAGTTTCTTTGATAGCTATGTGTGTTACGTTACCCATTGGGTCTCTCTTCACTACATAACGATCCAATCGAAATACCCTCATCCCTCCTTCGTCAGGTAAGTATAACAAAGTATTTCCAGCTACCAATAAATTCTTTAACGCTTCAAATACTCCTACTCTAAATGCTTCGACTTCTACTTCTTGAGATACACTTCGTTCTACATCTGCTAAAGCTTTCTCTAAGTCAGATCGTAATTGCTCTCCTCCCTCTGGTCCTAACTCCTGCTTTGCTTTATCTAATTCATACCTGTCTATAACAAGACGAAAGAACGGAGCGTTAGGTGGTAACAGTGCTAATAGTAATTTAGAAGCTAAGTTGTTAACTCCTCTAGCTCCTACTCCTTGATACGGTGTGTAATACTTAGTAGCGTAGTTATGCCCATCGGGAGGCATGATATAAGGAATAGTTAACTCAGATGAGGTACGACCTCTATCCAAGAAAGACCAACGCTGGTTCTCTAAGGAGTGGTATAAGCCTTGGGCTGTTTCTTGCATCTTACTCGTCAACGACGTTAGCCGCTACATCGTCGCACTTCCAAGGACCACTTTCTTTAACACGGAAACGCCACTCTCCTTCAACCTCTTCGGGTTCTGCGTATTTAATAGTGCCAACGGCTGGGATACCTAAGTATGCTTCAAGACGAGTTATCTCTGCTTGTGCCTCTGATTCTGTGGAATGTACTGAGTATTTCATTGTTTTACCAAGAGGTGAGTGTTGGGAGTCCGCTGTACTTATTAGCAAAGTAACTGTTAATAGTGTTCAAATCTGAAGTGCTAAGAATAGAATCAAAGAAGATAGCTTCGTAAATATCGCCTGTTGTTTTTGTAGTCCCTGATGAACCAATTGCCTCATGCACAAAAGTCGTTGACTGAGTTCTTGTGCCTAATAAAGTGCTTCCATCTCTATGTGCTTTTAAAGAGTTCGATCCATCTCTACTGTAGGTAAGCATATTAAGAGAGGTTAAATCGATGTTAGTTACAAAAGGTCCAGGGTATATATCTTCAAGCGGTCCGTAATATCCTAATTGAATGCTACCACCTCCGTCTTCATTTGGTGCTGCGTAATAATTAGAACTAGTAGAATCACCGTTACCAACCATTATAATAGTCCACGGTTGAGTGCTGGCCCTACTTATTGAGTTAGCTAAATTTAGTACATCGCCTCCATCAAAGCTTACATACTTATCGTCACCGCTAACATTGAATGTAGGTTGTGCGGAACCTGTAGCTTGAGTGCCATCATAACTTGTAGCTTGTCCACTTCTGTCACCCCAAGTACTTACTGCTAATCCACTTGCTGGATTGTTTACCTGATCGCTACCATCTAAAATGGCGGCATCGAAGTGCATCTTAGGTTGAACTGATATAGTGTAGTTCGTGCTAGTAAATAAACCACCGCTGTAACCGAGCTGATTAGCTGCGTAGTTAGGATCGTACTGAGAATCGTAATCAAATGTATTCCAATATGTACCGTCCCACCAACGAAGTTTTCCTGTGTTGGTCTCTAAGTATACATCACCTGTAGCTGGGTTGGATGGTAAGCCAGTATCTGCACCTGATGATATATAAGGCATACCAAGAGTAGTGCGAGCAGCGGATGCGTCTGCATCATCTACAAGAGTAGCTCCGAATGCTGAGATGCCGTGTACGCTAGATGTTAATGCTTCGTGATTACCTAAAGAAACTTGTGTAGCTAACCCGCTGATGTCTGCCGCCTGAACGGGAGCCGCTGCCATTAGGTTGGTAACGGTCAATTGTTTTGTCGTACTATCGGTATCATCTACAACAGCCAGGAAATCAGCTCCAGCTACTGTTGATAAAACTCCGAGTTCACTAATTTTTTTATTGGCCATAAGTATTAAGCAGGTTCAAATAATAATATTTCATTTAGTTCAGTAACTAAAGGTTCACTTAATTCTGTAAGTAAAGCTCCATCAATAACAGGAGTCTGAGGTGTATCAAATCCATACAAAGCACCAAAGACAGGTCTGAGTAATTGATTAGGTATTGTTGTTATCTCGCTAGGTTTATCTAGCTGATCTGTGAAGGTGATAGACATTAAAGAGAGTCAGTAGAACCTGTTGCGTATACACTGTAAGTACCATCTGTTCTCGCTGATACATTACCTCTGATCTGTTCGTAGTGTCCGTGGTCATCTCTAACCATGACAGCACCGTCAGCTGTTACAGCTTCAGAGTGAATGACAAACCAAGCACCACCGATGTACGCTTCTATATCTACCGTACCTCCTGTGGTTACTGCGGAAGAAGCGATTACAAAGGTCCAACCCTTAGAACGCTCTACTGAGAATGAACTGCCAGCCCCTGTTGCAACAACAGATGATAGCAAAGTCTTTTTTGAGAGTGTGCGAAGCATGATATTATATAGTTATATTGTTATTAAGAAGACATATAGACACCAGTACCACCAGATGATCCACCAAGTGTAGGTCTAGCAGAACGCTTTAACTGTGCTTGTGCTCCTACCTTCTTCTTCTTAGGCTGTGTTTGTCTAACAGTCTTAGATGCTTCAGCTACAGGAGGAGGTGGTGGAGGAGGAGCTGGAGGTGGAGGAGGTGGAGGAATATCGGGTGCTGACATACACATGGTTAGTCTTTTGTTAAAATGTTATTTTGTATTTGATCGTTATAAGTTTGTCTGAGGAATCTGATTACAGATACTTGACCACTCTTAAACCAAACATCTTTTTCTGTGTTCGTCAAGTCAGGACATTTGTCAGGGTATAATTGTTCTAAGCGTTTAATCATAGCCTCGCTTATAGCTGGCATTAGTTCATCTTCCATTATTGCGTGTCTCCAGTCCATATATAAAGTGGTGTCATTTCTCCTACATAAGCTCCTCCAATGTTGAAACTAAAGAACTCCATAGCATCTTCCATTGTCATATCATCTCTTAACATAAGTATCTCTAAGATTCTTTCAATAGAATAAACATATCTTCCATCGTGATACTCTTGACCTATGATAGCTTCATTAAATCCATCTGCTTTTATCTGCTCTTTTTCTATAGGTGCTATCATTTATTATAACTCCTATCATCTAGTTCACTAGGTAAACTACCTTTTGTTATTTGATCTTCGGTCCACAGGAACGCACTGGCATTCCACAGTATAGCACCTGCGTGATCTTCTGATTCATCTCCTTCACTAAGTGCTAACAAATGTCTACTCATGCTATCTATTAATCTACTGAGTGGGAATCCGTTGTGCCAGTTGTTGTCTCCGTAGAGTTTGCCTCCTTCTTCGTATCGTCTGGCAAGGGAGCGAAGGGCGATTGGAGGAATAAGGCTGAATCGTCCCCGTCCAGTAGCCCTGTCACGCTCCGCACCAGTGGCATAATGTTCTTTCTCTCCAGAGTTTGGTAGTTCTTCGGTGTCCATAGTTTTGTTATTTGTTTTTGTTTTTTATTATATTCTTGTTTTCTTAATAGTCTAGCCATCCAAGCATTCATTAAAGCGTCTTGTTCGTCTTGTCCCTTCTTAGCGTACAAAGCTACAACAGCTTCCCAAGTGTATCCGTGTTCGTCCAACCACTTCTTAGCAGTCACAGCTCCTACTCCTTTTGCACCACTGAATCCATCTGTTGAATCTCCCATCAGTGCTTGTAGTAGGTGGAAGTTATCTGCTTCTTCTTCAGTAGGTTCATGGTATTCTTCTTTGTTATAATCATAGAAGATTCCTGGTACTCCTTTGAAGTCCTTATCTATTGACACAATGATTCTCTTGTCTAACCTGTTCGGTCTTTCAGTAGCTAAGATACTTAACACATCATCTGCTTCTACATTAGCCCACAGTTGTGCATCTAGTTCCTCTATCATCCACTGCTTCATAGGCTTTAAGATGATAGGTAGTACTGACTTCCTTCTGTTAGATTTATAATCAGGGAATAGTTTCCTTCGGAAGTTTGCTCGGTCACTAAGTGCTAACACTACTTCATCTGCTTTGAGTAGGTCTTTGAATTGTTCTATCCTTCCTAGTACTCTTTGCTTTGCTACTGCCATGTCTGCGTGTACAGTCCAAAGCTCCTCTTCCCATTGTATATTTTCTTGTGCTATGATTGACGATTCAAATGCTAACACATCAGCGTCAATTAGTATGGTTGTTTTACTCATAGAATATGCTCCAGTTCTCTTGGTATTTTTTATATCTTGATTTACTTTGCGGTAATACGCTCAACTTTATAGATAATGCTTTTATTTGTTTTCTTGGTATCATCCACCAAGTGTCTTCAGGTATAACGTAGCATCCTACTACATCTATAGTATCACACATGGAAGCCTTCTGAGCTAGTCCTGTACTTGTGCTCAATGCATAACTATTAGTCGATGACTTATGTGTTGTTGATTTAATCTGTACCTTTAATACACCAGCAGGGCAAGTGACAATGAAGTCCCAAGGCATAGGTGTGGTAGGTACGTGAGGTTCAAAGTCTCTCTCTAGACATTCTGTTATAAACCTTGATTCTGATATTGCTCCTATCCTCTGCGAGTTTGATGAAGGCATTTCATTGTTGTTGTGTTGATTCTTCCAGTCCCAAGAGACATCTAAATCAGTTGTATCATACAAGTTTGCAAGGGACAAGTAGTAATCGTATTCAAGTTCTAGTGTGTCTGTGACCATGACTCTCCTATCTTATACTCACCATCCATAGGACAGTTTAACTTTAACTCTTTACCTGCTGCCTTGATTGCTTGTACTGCTAACTGTCCGTATGTCTCAGCTTTCTCAGGTAGTACTTCAGCTTGGAACTCATCATGTATATTACCTACGAATGAATAGTCCCTGCCGTGTTGCCATTCAAGACTCTGTAGTTTGCTGTACAACTTTATCAAAGCTACCTTCATAACTACAGCACCTGCTGATTGAAGTAACATGTTAAGTGCAGAGTGTGGACTTCTAATAGGAAGTATCCTTCCATCTATACCCACCAGTCTTTTACTTCGTGTTACTTTTTGTTCGATACCTTTCTTCAATATCTTCAAAGCAGGTAAGTTAGAAAGGAACTTCATCTTTAATATCTTTCCTTCCTTTAGACTACCACCTACTATCTCTCCAATCTTTCCATCTCCTGCTCCGTAAAGGAATCCATAGATGAATGTCTTAGCTTGATCCCTAGTCTTTAACCCTGCTGCTTTCTGATTCACAGTGTGGATGTCTCCTTCTAGTATATTCCTAGCGTACTCTCCACCATCCCAGTTAGCTAAGTAGTGAGCAAGCATACGAAGTTCTAACCCACTCGCGTCACAACCTACTAATTTATATCCACTCTTAGCGATGAATAAACTACGGCACTCTTCACCATAAGGAACTCTACCAGCAGGTACTTGAGCTAGGTTAGGCGAGGAGTGAGTACATCTACCTGTGACTGCACCGTTTGTATTGACTCGTCCGTGTATCCTGCCATTCTTAACTAGCTTAAGCCATCCATTCTTGCCGTCAGCTAATTGTCCTAGTCGTTTGACTACTAATAGATACTCTAATAAAAGCTCGGCAGCTGGATGGCTTATTTTTTTAAGAGTAGCTTCGTCTACCTTTACAGTCTCTCCGTCATTACTAACTGGAAGTTCAATCCCTAGTTCCTTAAATCTTTCTTTGATCTGTAAGCGACTGCCAGGATTAAACGGTGTTACTTTTTCTTGTGTCCCGATAGACTCAGCATCTTTAACTAGGTTCTGTACCATACCTCTTTTCTTAAGTATATCTTTTAACTTAGCTTTGGTAGGTGCATTGATTATCTCTACTCCATCCATGTGTTCAATCTTTAAGGACCATCCAGCAGAGGACTTCATCTTTTCAACTTTAGGTTCAAACATTTTTTGCAGTTCATCCTTCAAGCGAGCAGATACAGTGTTAAGTTTTTGTTCTAACTGTTCAGCTTTATCCACATCAAACTCAAACCCGTTGCTTTCCTGTAGTCTGATGATGTAAGCGAACCAATGTTCTACTGCTAACATCTTCTTACTAGGGTTCTGATTTATTAGGTACTCATATAATGTCTTTGTTACTATGACATCTCGTTCACAGTACTTCTTCATGTCTTCATTGTAACTATCCCAAGCACCTTCTTCTTCTCCGTAAGATAGCTTTAATATCTCACCCATCCTGAGACCCCAGGCTTTTAAGCTGTGACTACCAATCATTTTAGTGTCAAAATTTTTCCTACTAAAATCATCTTCCTTTAAGTCTGGATTCAAACACCTACTCATAACGAGGGTGTCTTGTACTTGGACTAAAGGAGGATAGAAGTTATACAGTTTAGATAGGGCAGGTAGGTCAAAGCCTATGATGTTATGACCGATGATCTTGTCTGCTTTGCTTAACATATCTAGTCCTGCCCTCATGCCATCACCCTCAAAGGTAACCATCTTACCTCCTATTGGATCATACACACTCATGCAATGACAGACTTTTAAATCATTTAGATTAGTGAAGTCTTCAATGCCGTTGGTTTCTATATCAAAGAATAGTATTTTCATATTTTTAAAACGGTGCTTTACCGTTATTGTTGGTTATTGTTTTGTCTTTGAATACCTCTTCATCTTCGGTGTAACGAGCACTGTCTGCATTGTAATACAATGTAGTTGCCAATCCTGTCTCACCACTGAATCTATTTTTAAGTACTCTTACTTTTGTTTCGTTGCTGTCTTCTTTCTGTTGGTTTCTTTCTAGTCCTATCACCATGTCACTTAGTTGTGAGATTGAATGACTACCTCTCAGGTCACTTAACCTAGTAACTCCTCCCTCTTCATGTCCTCCTCCGTTAGGTGGTCTTCTAAGGTGAGATACTAACACCATTCCACATCCAGTCTCTTCCACTAAGCTTCGTAGTTGTGTCATTGTGTTATCAATTAACCTTCGTTCATCATCTCCTTGGATACCACTAACTACAATAGATAGATGGTCAAGGAATATCCACTTACATCCTAGCCCTTTGCACAGGTAGCGTATCTTTGATAATAGATTATCACTTTCTGTACTTCCGAAGTGGTCATAGGTATAGAAGTTTCCGTTACCTACAGTCTCATCGAATGCTTTTCGTAACTCCTTCTCAGTCAAGGTGTTCTCCATGTGAAGAGGTTTCTTAATGTGGATACCCATGATACCTAACGCTGTCCTTCTAACACTCTCTTCAAGTGCGATGTAACCTACCGTCTCTCCAAGTCCAAGAAGGTGGTGACAGACTTCGCGACAGAACAAGGACTTACCTATCCCTGACCCAGCACAAAGTGTTACCAGTTCTCCTCTTCTAATACCGTGTGTCATTTCATTTAACGAGAGGTAAGGATAAGGTTGGCACTCTGAAGTGTCTTCCTTTATGACTGCTTGCCATATCTCTTCTCCTCCTACTATCCCATCAGGTCTATACTCTCTCGCTTGCCACAAGCAATTAACTAACTCTTCGCTACGCTTGGCTACGATCATATCACTAGCATCTTTTAACGGTAGCTCTGCGATGGATGCCTTGCCTGGAGTTAGAAGACCAGCACATTCTGTTGCTCCCTTTCTTCCTGGATCATCATTATCAAAGCAGAAGATTACTTTTTGAAAGGACTCTAACCAATCGATTGATTGACTAACGTACTTCTTTGCTGCTCCTGCTCCATTCGGTACAGATACTACTGCCCACTTGTTTCCGAATGCTTGTGAAATACTTAACGCATCCACCTCACCCTCACACACCACTACTCTTCTTCCTCCATCCTTCCAAAGGTGCTGACCATATAAGCCTAGCAACTCTCCTCGAATGTGGAATTGTTTATTCGCAGTGCGTATCTTTTGTCCTACTAATGTGCCATCTCTACTTCTATAGTTCGCTATCTGGACAGGTTCTTTATTGAAGTATCCAATTTGATACCCCCACTTCTGACAGGTCTCACTTGTTAAGTTCCTTCTTGTTATATCTGTGTACTTACCAGTAAGAAATGATGTTTCACTGTTGTTACTACTCACCTTTACAGTTCCTCCTTTAGGTCTACTGTATGTAGCACAGCTGAAACACATTGTGCTTCCGTCTGCGTTGACTCCGACAGCGTCACTCGACCCACACTTTGTACATTGCTGATGCGTGTTAGTGAAAGCCATGACTTTGGTACTTGTTTATGTGCATATAATATTCCTTTCTTTTCACACCACATTGCATAAGTAGTCTTACTACCTTTGCGTATTTTATTGTAGGCGTTTTGAAATAACAACCTGATGTCTAGCTCAGGATGTTGTTCTTTGATTAGTAAATGCTTAGACCTATCCTCCGTGACCCACCTTCCCTTGGTCTCTACTATGATTCCGTTGGGAAGAATGAAGTCAGGAGTGTAGGTACTAAGTCTCTTATACTCAATGACTAACGTCTCGTACTTGTAATCTATTCCGTGACGCTTTAACTGAGCAGCTATTCTCTCTTCAAACCCACTCCTAAAAGTCGGCAGTGAGGGTGTCTTCTTCTTCTTCGGCATCAAGTGCTTGGTCTAGGGTTTCACCTCCGTTAACATATCCACCTTCAACAGCAGTGAACCCAAATGAATCAGCTGCTTGTTCTGTGAACTCACCCTCTGACAACTCAATTACTTGAACAGCTAATAACTCTAACGATAATCCTACTCCTAACAAGGAAGTGAACCAAGTCTTAGGGCGTACGTTAAGGCGTACCTTTGAACCACCTCGTACTATTGTTTCTTTGTCCCAAGGATTACCCTTTGAATCAAACAATCCAATTGAACGAGTGTACGTACTACCAGTCTTCTTACTTATTCCGTTAACAGGTTTCAACTTTGCTTTGAGGATGTAAGAATCTCCTTCAAGTTGAATAGGTAACTCATAGGACTTAGCTTTCTTACCAAGCTCCTCACTTTTCTCCAGTATTGCTTCTTCAAAGATAGGTTTGAGTTGCTTTACAATAACTTCACCTTCTTCTTTTGTTAACACTAAGCTACAGCTGTACTCACCACCCTCTACAAACTTAGTACTCGGTATGTTAACCCAAGGATACTTAGCAATTCCTACAGGTGTAGTGATACTGTCTAATTTTGATCTACTTTTTATAGCCATTTCTTTCTTCTTTCTATTTGTTGTTTTATGAGAACAGGTACTGGCAGTCGTTTAATGCAGACACGTCAAGTGTGCCTAGTTCTGTGCTGTCTTCCAGTTCGTTCGTTCCAGTTTGTGTAGCGACTTCGTTGTTGAACTTATTCCCGATGTCGTTACTAAAAATCTCTTGGTATATCTCTCTCAATTGTTGGTGCATCTTCGGTGCGTTAGGGCTTTGAGTTGCAAAGCTGTCATGTATAGATGAGACATCACCTTTGAATTTGCAAGCTAAAAAATGTACCACACTAGCATCGATACTGTGTATCACGTTGGGTACAATAGCTTTAGCCATCTGAGAAGGACAAATTAAATCGTTATCTCTTCGGTACTTTACTTGAATGCTTTGCATGTTAAGGACAGATTTAACGTAAAGGTTATCCTTCTTAACAAGCTCCTGTTCAATAGGTAATCCAAAAGGTGAAGTCCACGTAAATTTTTTATCACACTTTCGTATTTGATTCTTCAATTTTTTCATGAAGGTAATCTGTTTACCAAGCATCCAATTTGCTACGTCATTAATCAAGGTAGCAAGGTAGAGCATAGCTTCCACATATTCAGTGTTACTAAATGGATTGACTCGTCCGTTACGGATCTCCCTTTTGAATACATCTTCTACTTCATCAACACTAGAGTAGCTATTCATTCCAAAAGGTTTACACATTACTATCTTCTTTACATACTTCCTTGTAATCCCCCACTTTAACCAGTCACCAGCAAGAGAGTGTCTGTGCTTATTAGTGTGTAGTCTAGTATTTACACGGTCACATATCTCTTGGTATAAATCTTTTGGTTTATCTTGTGGTACTAAGTTTGTCCACTCTCCAATCTCCTCATCTTTTAAAAGTAAAGATAGAATCTGTACACCATTACAAGTAGCGTCCATGTGACAAGGTAACCTCGTTTCAAATCCATATCCTTCCTCCTTAAATGCTTGGTATTCAAAACAAAACGCCAGGAAAGCCCAAGGATCAGAAGCTTCTTGCCAATAGTCATTGTTAAAAGGATCAGATGCACATTCTTTTATCTCATTTTCGTGGTCTTTTACCCAAGCAATGCGTTCATCATAACTCCCCTTTGTACCCCATACATTTGCTCCGTGTATTAACAACCACCTACTCTCCTCCTCGTTAGTAATTGCTACGCTATTGTAAAACTCTAAGCAACTCCTTCCAAGGTCACAACTTTGTGGGTTAACATAGCTAGGTACATAATACACTCGTCCTCTGTAATCCATTTGAACTGGAAAGAAAAGCTTTTCCTTGTCGGCATATAACTTACAGACGTGTAGGATTTTTAAACACCTCATCCTTTGTCCGTTAGTCCGTTGGTTAAACTCATAGATATACTTAGCCTTCTTCTTCCACTCGATAAAAGCTTCAGGGTCTTTCTGTACTAGTCCTTCTACTGGGTCAAGTGGTTCAAGTAACTGACTCTTTTGCATAGCTCCAATGGACAAGTCATTTTCCCACGCCCATTGCATGACTTCGTATAACTTTTTATTCAATCGGTACGGTACATTTTGCAAGTTGTTTAAAGGTTCAAAAGCCTTGGATAAATCCCTCGACATATCACTTCGTTTCATGATGGGAAGTTGTGGAAGTTCAATCGAACTGTACCCACCACCCCAGTTGTCATTCCATTCAATAGGTTTCTCAAGAGTAGCTAACCAAAAGGGAGACAAGACTTCACAGTGTTCATCATACTTCTTGATCCACTCGTACATCTTAGGGTTTGGAACTAGTATCTTCTTTGTCTTTCTACCTTGGCAGAATCGATCACGGACAGAAAACAAATTGGTTTGTAAGCGTATCACTTCTAATAACCAACACCCAATCACTGCTTTATGGTGTTGTTTAAAAAGATCAAAGCGTTTATACCTTCCTTGTTTGTGGAACTTCCTTTCCTTTGCCCAGAAGTGGGACATAAAACGATACCTACTCTTCGCATCTTTTCTATCCCTTTCAAGTAGCATCCAATCGCTTTTGTTCATGTGCTTTTTAAAGTAACGGACACGTACTTCATCCTCGATCGCCTTTGCCATTTCAAAACTCGCGGCAGTAATGTTTGGTTCGTCAATTAACAAATCAAATAGCTTCTTAATGCCAAGATATGCAATCACACTGGGTTCTAAATCCCATACAAAAGGAAGCCATAAAGGAACAGGTGCGTCTGGCTTTGAACAGTCCTCAAAGTACCTAGCAATTGCATTCTCTACGTCCTCATGTATCGCTCGTCCTAGTCTCTTATAGCTTGGTTGTTCGGACAGGTAATTGTTATCTTTATATACCTCCTTC
>Ga0206123_10000799_pt1 | contig 30648 bp, 27 predicted proteins | sample Helgoland_Spring_2_FD_160086 | JGI IMG/M metagenome (GOLD analysis project Ga0206123, IMG submission 160086) | Pelagic subsurface seawater microbial communities from Kabeltonne, Helgoland, North Sea - Helgoland_Spring_Bloom_20160316_1 | ecosystem: Environmental > Aquatic > Marine > Epipelagic ...
CAAGCCTTGATGCAATAGATGGGTTGCAGAATGGTTGGAAGCAGACCTTGAACGTTGCTTATTATCTACAACTGCTTTAAAATTTTCTTGTGGTTTTCTTGGTAGGGTTTTTGAAAAATGAACAATTAAGTTGTTTTCTTTCTTGGTATTTACTATGTAAAGAACCTCTCCATTGCTCGCCTCAAGGTAGCCTTTATCTCCAACTTGCCCCCCTCCTTCAGGGTAAAAAGGGGTAAGATTAAACACCAGTTGGTACATTTCTCCTTCTTTCTTGCTCTCTACCTTGCGGTATTTTACAATCTTTATGGTAGTTTGCAAGGTATCGTAGCCAACAAATTCTTCATGTGAATCTTCGGCGAGCTCTACCCAATCTCCAGTTGCTATTTTGGTAGCAGAACGTGACCTGTCTTTTTGTTTTTTTAGGGCCGCTTCAAATTCTTTTTGGTTGAGATCATATCCTCGCTCTCTGAGTATCAAAGCTGTTAAATCTATAGGAAATCCAAAGGTATCGTAGAGTTCAAAGGCTTTTACTCCAGAGATTGTTTTGCTATCTGCATTTTCAATAACAGTATCAAGCAGCAGCAGTCCTTGATCTAATGTGCGCAAAAAGGAAGTTTCTTCCTCTTTGATGACATTGGTAATTAAATTCTTTTCTTTCTTTAATTCTGGGAAGGCATCACCCATTTGCTTTATAAGAGTATCAACAAGCTTGTATATAAAGGGTTCTTTTGTTTTCAAAAATGTAAACCCATATCGAATTGCCCGTCGTAAAATTCTTCTAATTACATATCCAGCTCCCGTATTACTTGGTAATTGCCCATCTGCTATAGAAAAAGCAACTGCCCTTAGGTGGTCACTAACAACACGCACTGCTATATCTACTTTTTGATCTGTCCCATAAGCCACACATCTAGTAACAGCCTCTATTTCTCTAATTATAGGTTTAAAAATATCTGTATCGTAATTGCTCTTTACTCCTTGTAACACCATACACAAACGCTCAAATCCCATACCGGTATCAATGTGTTTATTGGGTAACGTCTCCAAAGAGGCATCTGCCTTGCGGTTGTATTGCATAAACACTAGATTCCAGATTTCTACCACTTGAGGATGATCCATATTGACAAGCGTCTTGCCATCAACAGCAGCTTTCTGCTGTGGTGTTCTTAAATCTACATGTATCTCGCTACATGGACCACAGGGGCCTTGAGCACCCATTTCCCAGAAATTATCAGCTTTATTTCCCATCAAAATTCTATCTTCAGAAATAAATTCTTTCCAGATATCATAAGCCTGGGTGTCCATATCTAAGTTGTCTGCATCATCACTTCCCTGAAAAACTGTAACATACAAAATATCCTTGTCTATCTTGTAAACCTGGGTTAACAGCTCCCAAGCCCACGCAATTGCCTCTTTTTTAAAGTAGTCTCCAAAACTCCAATTGCCTAGCATTTCAAATAAGGTGTGGTGGTAGGTATCATATCCCACCTCTTCTAAATCATTGTGCTTACCACTCACACGCAAACACTTTTGAGAATCCACCAGACGGTTGTTTTTTGGTTTAGCATTTTCAAGAAAAAACTCTTTAAAGGGAGCCATTCCACTATTGACAAACATAAGTGTAGGATCATTCTTTAAAACCATTGGTGCGGAGGCAACAATACTGTGTTTTTTACTTTCAAAGAAGTTTAAAAAAGTAGCGCGAATTTCTTGAGATTTCATAGGTGTCTATTGTACTGAAATTTTAATTAAAAAGGCTATGCCAAAAACAATTTCTATATTTGTGTATTGTTACAAACAACAACATTGCCAATTTAACAACAAAAATAAGTTTTTTTAATTTATGAGTAAGGTAAAATATTACTACGATAGTGAAACATTATCATACCGGAAAATAGAGCATAAAAAAGGGCGCAAAACAGGGCTTTTTATTTTAAGTTTTTTGGGAATTGTATTGAGTGGTTTTTTATTAATGCTTTTGTTTTTAAACCTCCCAAACTTTCAAACACCAAAAGAAAAAGAACTGAACAGGGAATTGGCCAATTTAGAGTTTCAAATGAAACTTCTGAATAAAAAAATGAATGAGGCAGAAACCGTATTAGCAGAAATTGCAGATCGTGACAATAATCTCTACCGTATATATTTTGAAGCCAACCCCATACCTGATCAGCAAAGGAAAGCTGGTTTTGGAGGTATAAATAGATACAAAGACTTAGAGGGCTTTGATAACTCAAAGCTAATAATTTCCTCAAACAAGCGCATCGATATACTCACCAAACAAATTGTTGTACAATCAAAATCTTTGGATGAAATTGCTGCTTTGGCCACAGAAAAAGAGGCGCTTTTAAAAAGTATTCCTGCCATACAACCCGTAAAAAAAGAGGATCTTACCCGAATGGCCTCTGGATACGGTTACAGAACAGATCCTTTTACAAAGGCAAGAAAATTTCATTTTGGTATGGACTTTACAGCCCCTCGAGGGACTCCTGTATATGCAAGTGGAGACGGCATAGTATCAAGAGCAGATAACAGAGCATCTGGGTACGGAAAACACATACGTATTAAACATGGGTTTGGATACATGAGTTTGTATGCCCACCTTTATAAGTATAACGTAAGAAGAGGACAAAAGGTAAAAAGAGGAGATCTTATAGGTTTTGTAGGAAGCACCGGTAGATCTGAGGCACCCCATTTGCATTATGAGGTTTTTAAAGACAAAAAGCGTATCAATCCCATCAACTTTTACTACGGAAATCTGAGCCCTCAAGAATTTGCTGACATCCTTAAAAAAAGTAAACAAGAGAATCAGTCACTAGATTAAAATTGTATGCATGTAAATCTTCCAGACAAATTATACTATGGTATTGGTGAAGTGGCCAAGGCCTTTGGAGTTAACACCTCTCTTATTCGATTCTGGGAGAAAGAATTTGATGTATTGCAGCCCAAAAAAAATGCCAAAGGAAACAGAAAGTTCACTCCAAAAGACATTAAAAACTTAGAGCTTATTTTTCATCTGGTAAAGCAAAAGGGATTTACCTTAGAGGGCGCTAAAACACACTTAAAAGAAAAGAAAGGAACCACTCTAGAAAATCTTGACTTTATCCGCAAACTAGAGAATGTAAAATCTGAGTTGCTTAAAATCAAGGATCAATTATAACAAACACCATCCAAATAATAACCAACTCTTTTCTGGTTTACATCTATCTAAAAAATGAAAAAACACTAAAGATAAGGTGGGGTTATATGCTGTATTAAAGTACTTTTTTTATTTCTAGAATTTTTAATATTGGTATCTTTATATCATAAAGGACACACGCATGTTAGCATTAAAAATTCATCCAAATCTTCTAGAATGTGGCACAGACGAAGCAGGTCGCGGATGTCTTGCAGGTCCTGTTACTGCTGCTGCTGTGATTCTGCCCGATGATTTTACTCACCCGTTTCTCACAGACTCAAAACAACTCAGCAAGAAAAAGAGAATGGAGCTCAAACCCATTATTGAGGCTGCAGCTATAAGTTATGGGGTAACGCACATAATGATGGAGAAGATTGATCAAATTAATATCTTAAATGCATCTATTTTGGGTATGCACCGCTCCATAGACAAGCTAAGCCCTTGCCCAGAATTTATAGCCATAGATGGCAACCGTTTTAAACCCTACCATAAAGTGCGGTATCAATGCATTGTAAAAGGAGACTCAAAGTATTTACATATTGCAGCTGCCTCCATACTGGCCAAAACAGCCAGAGATGCATATATGGAGAAACTACATGAGCAATATCCAATGTACAATTGGAAGAAAAACAATGGATATCCAACCAAGGAGCATAGAGCCGCTATTTTAAAATATGGGCCTTCTCCATACCACCGTAAAAGTTTTAAATTACTTCCAAATCAATTGCGTCTAAATTTACAATAGTGTTGAAAACCTCTAAATAAACAAAAACAACAATGCATACATATTATGCAATCCTTCATACTTTTGTATTTATGACCTTTTTAAAAAGAATCGCCTTACTCTTTACAATTTTCCTTCTATTTAGTTGTTGTGACTCTTATAAATCATCGTATGGATCTATGCTTGATTTTATAGATCCTAATTGGACATTAATCTACACACTTGATGATGTCTCACAGGTAGAAAAGGAGCTTCAAGATAATGTGCTTATTGACACTATGAGCACAACAAAATTGCAGCAGGTGCTAAAAAAACATCCTTTTATCTGTAAACTTCCAAACACATCAGAGGTATTAATAGCCATGCCTGGATCGCAAGACACCTTACATAAGGTTTTGGTAATTACTGAATTTCAAAAAACAACAAGCCAAGACAGCCTACAAAAAACAAGGCCATCAAAAAAAGAGATTGTACTTTCCAGAGGTATTGAAGATTCTATCTACCAGGTACAACTTGGAAATTACCTTTTATACTCAAGTGAAAAAAAATGGCTTGAAAGGGCAAAAAATCAATCAAAAAATAAAGACAGTGCCCTCACAAAACTTATGAATTCAAACACATTTAAAGGGATTAGTGTGTATTCAAAAAACAATACCCTTTTGGGCTCCGAGGCTATTTTAAGTTCCTGGAACACACTAGATTTAACCCTAGTCTCTAAAGGCATGCAAGGTTCTGGAATAGCCATGATGCAAGATAGTCTACAATTACTCTCTGTATTTAAAGGACAAAAAGCGCATGAATTTTCTATGGCTAGTATGATTCCAAACAAGGCCTTAAGAGGTAGAGTGGTTGGATACTCCAATGCTGGGCTTTTACAACAAAACATCAAAATTTATAATAATGACAGCACACAAGTAGCACCCCGGGATGTATTTGAAACTTTAAAAAGCATAGGGCAGATTGTTTTAAATAACGGTGAGATAACCCTTATGGAGAGTCTTGATAGCCAATTATCTATGGAGAGCTTGGCAAAGTATATTTCTCGTAGAGAAACCTATAGAGATGTTATACTTTATAGCTTTAATACTCCAGGTTTGATAGCCCAAACATATAGCCCATTGTTGCAAGGACACTCAATTAATGTACTTTTTAGCTTGGAGAATTTTATTATTGGCGCCAGTAATTTGGAAGTTGCTCAACAATACATCAATGCCATTGAAACTAGCAACACCCTCTCTGAAACTTCTTATTTTAAGAATGTTATGCAACAGTTACCTACCAAGAGTTCTTTGTTGGTTTTTGAACAGCAGCATACAGCAGGATTTTCTAATCAAGCAATGGGAGAACTTCCCAATGAGAAAATAGCAAATGATTTTCCTATCGCTATTTTTCAGTATCGATACGATACTTCTTTTGCGCATATCAATTTTATAAACCATAAAGCTGGTAAAGAGATTAAAAAAACAAAAGGTGTCACTCAACTAGTGGCTATAGATGTTGGAACACCCATGCTTGGTGATCCTCAGTTTTTTACAAATCATAAAACAAATGAAAAAGAAATTGTAGTTCAAGATGTTGAAAATAATCTTCATTTATTTTCATTAAGTGGAACTAAACTTTGGAGCAAATCTATAGAAAACCCAATACTAGGAGATATACACGAAATAGACCTTCTTGCAAATGGCAAAAAACAACTTGCATTTACCACCAAAAACAAATTGTATGTTATAGATAGAAACGGAAAAGAGGTAGCTCCTTTTCCTATTACATTTAAGGATAGAATCACCCAACCCCTGGCCGTTTTTGACTATGACAACACAAAGAGATATAGATTTGTAATCATTCAAGACAATGAGGTGGTCATGCTTGATAAGAGGGGCAAATCGGTTAAGGGCTTTACCTACAAAAAAGCAAAAAGTAACATTATTGGTATGGCGCAGCACATACGGCTTCAAAACAAAGATTATTTATTATTTCAGCAAGAAAGTGGAACCCTTTCTATACGCTCTAGAACAGGGAAAGAACGTGTTAAGGTCTCAGAAAAATTAAACCTCACAGGAGCACCTATTTTAAAAACAAGAACAAATTTTGTGCTGGTTACCAAAGATAATGAGCAAATAACCATTTCTCAATCCGGAAAAATAAGTCGAAAAAAAATAAACATAAACAATGAGAACTACCTGAAAATTATTAGAGATAATACCATTTCTCTTTGGGACAACCACCTGAGAATAAACTCAAAACATATAGAGCTTCCCTTTGGCACCTACACAAGTCCAAGGGTGTATTACGCAAATAAAAAAGGGTATGTTACCACCACTGAAACCCAAGAAAAAAAGACCTACCTATACAGCCTTGATGGAGAGCTGCTCAAGGGGTTTCCTGTTTATGGTGCCAGCAGCGGAGAAGTAATTGCTTTTAAGAAAAATGTGTTTGTTTTAACAAAAGAGGATGACACAAAGTGTATTGTTTATCAAACAAACTAAAGCTGGGCCTTAAAGAGTGTTAAAAAATGTTTTAGCAATGAGGTCTTCACCTCTTGGGTTGATACTTGCTTCAAACCTAATTCTAAATTCATAGAAGTAACAGCCTTATCTTTGATACCGCAGGGTATCATGTGGTCAAAATATCCTAGATCTGTATTTACATTTAATGCAAAACCGTGCATGGTTACCCAGCGGCTTGCACGCACACCCATGGCGCAAATTTTCCTGGCAAAAGGGGTGCCGGGATCAAGCCAAACCCCTGTCTCCCCTTCAGAACGCTCTGCTTTTATACCATACTGAGCTAGAGTTAGTATGACCATTTCTTCCAATAGTCGTAAGTACTTATGGATGTCTGTGAAAAAATTTTCTAGATCCAGGATTGGGTAACCCACAACTTGTCCTGGACCATGATAGGTAATATCTCCTCCTCTATTTATTTTATAAAAGGTAGCACCAATAGCAGCTAACTTATCCTGGGGTATTAAAAGATTATCTAGATCACCACTTTTACCAAGAGTATAGACATGTGGGTGTTCTACAAACAAAAAATGGTTTGGGGTTTGCGCTCCTAGAGCTTCTCTTCTATTTTTGATTTTTATATCAATTATAGCAGCAAAAAGACTTTCTTGGTACTCCCAAGTTTCTTTGTAATCTTTGAGACCAAGGTCTTGTAGTTGTAGTTGTTTGTTCAAGATACTAGACTTGTAAAACACCATTTATGGTGTATTGTTTGTGTAAGTGACATTTCATAAATTATCCAAAATAGTTTAACTACTCATGTTAGATTAGACTAATTATCTGGATTATTTAAGATTATAAGGGCGGCAATTACCCCAGGAATCCAACCCAAACAGGTTAAAATTAAAACAATTAACACAGAACCACATCCCCTATCAATAACGGCAAGGGGAGGAAATAAAATCGAAAGGATGACTCTCCAAAAACTCATAAACAATAATAAGTTACAAAATTACAATTATTTATACTATTGGTCTGCCCCTTTTTACACCAAGGGAGTAAGCAAACAAAATTTTGTAAAAATTTTAAGATTAAAATAGGGAAATAGGCTAATTTTGTAGCATAAATACACCACATGCAACTTTCTGAACTAGAAATCATTCGTAGAGAAAAACTAAACCAATTAAGAGCCTTGGGTATCAATCCATATCCAGCAAATCTATATCCTGTAGATCACACCAGCAAGGCCATTAAAGAGACGTATAGTGAGGGTCAAAAAGTGGTTATTGCCGGAAGATTGATGCGTAAAAAAATACAGGGAAAAGCCTCTTTTGCTGAAATACAAGATAGTGAAGGAAGAATTCAGGTGTACTTCAACAGAGACGAAATTTGCCCTGGTGAAGATAAAATGAAATACAATGAGTTGTTAAAAAAATTACTTGACCTTGGAGATTTTATTGGAATACAAGGAGAGTTATTTACAACCAAGGTAGGTGAGATTACCGTATTGGTCAAAGATTTTACATTATTAAGTAAAGCATTAAAGCCTTTACCTCTCCCAAAAACCGACAGCCAAGGAAATACCTACGATGAGTTTATTGATCCAGAAATGCGTTATAGACAGCGTTATGCAGATTTGGTAGTCAATCCAAAGGTAAAAGAGGTGTTTGTAAAAAGAACAAAACTCTTTACAGCCATGCGCTCTTTTTTTAATAACAGCGGTTATTTTGAGGTAGAGACACCTATATTACAGTCTATTCCTGGAGGTGCTGCTGCAAGACCATTTCAAACTCATCACAATTCTTTAGACATACCAATGTACATGAGAATTGCCTGTGAATTGTATCTAAAAAAATTGATTGTTGGTGGTTTTGATGGAGTATATGAGTTTGCAAAAACCTTCAGAAACGAAGGTATGGACAGAACACATAATCCAGAGTTTACCATGATGGAAATTTATGTAGCCTACAAGGATTACAATTGGATGATGGATCTCACTGAAGAGTTACTAGAGTATTGTGCCACCCAAGTAAACGGAAGCTCAAAAACAATCTTCGGGGATCATGAAATTGATTTCAAAGCTCCCTATGCCCGAGTAACAATGACAGATGCCATTAAAAATTTTACTGGTTTTGATATATCAGGCAAAACAGAAAATGAAATTAGAGAGGCCGCCAAAGGTATGGGTATCGAGGTAGACCCTGCTATGGGTAAAGGGAAATTAATAGACGAAATTTTTGGTGAGAAATGTGAGGGCCATTACATTCAACCAACATTTATTACAGACTATCCAAAGGAGATGAGCCCCTTGACCAAAGAGCACAGATCTAACCCAGAACTCACAGAGCGTTTTGAGTTAATTGTATGTGGTAAAGAATTGGCCAATGCCTATTCTGAGCTTAATGATCCTATAGATCAAAGAGAACGTTTTGAGGAGCAAGTAAAACTTGCTGGACGTGGTGATGATGAAGCTACAGAGTTTATTGACCAAGATTTTTTAAGAGCCCTGGAGTATGGAATGCCACCAACATCTGGTATGGGGATTGGTATGGATAGGTTAATTATGTTTTTAACCAACAATGCCTCCATACAAGAAGTGTTGTTTTTTCCTCAAATGAAGCCAGAGCAAAAACAAGTTGCCATGAGCGAGGATGAAAAAGCTGTTTTCAATTTGCTAAAAGTGGCGTCCCCCGCAGATTTAAACGCCCTAAAACAACAATCTGGGCTAAGTAATAAAAAGTGGGACAAAACCATAAAAGGACTTACCAAACATAACCTTGTCAAAGTTGAGAAAACATCTGAAGGTTTGTTGGTTACAATGGCTTAAATTATTTTACACGGAGGTACTAAAATGAAAAAATATATAGACGCTTTTACAGATGCTTTTTTGGGAACCTTAGATTGGACCTGGAATTCTATGGTCTTTGAAGTACCCTTTTATGCCAATTATTTTTGGGGGCTTATTTTAATTTCTCTGGTCGTTTGGGGGCTAGAAATTGCCTTTCCATGGCGTAAAAACCAAGCAGTTTTTAGGCAAGATTTTTGGCTGGATGGATTTTACATGTTTTTCAATTTCTTTATTTTTTCTATCGTAATAGAAGGGGTGTATCAGGTGTTAAAACTGTCATTCACTCAAATTGATATTACTGAAAAAAGCCTTGCCCTTGTTGATATCTCGGGGTGGGCACCTGCTGTTCAATTGTTGGTGTTTTTTATTGTGCTAGATTTTGTGCAATGGCTCACTCACATTTTTTTGCACAAGTACCCGTTTTTATGGAAATTCCACAAGGTACACCACAGTGTTAAGCAGATGGGGTTTGCCTCTCATTTGAGATACCATTGGATGGAAAACATACTCTACAAGCCTCTTAAAACTTTTGGGGTAATGCTTTTAGGAGGTTTTGAGCCTCAACAGGCATTTATTGTTCATTTCATTACCATAGCCATCGGGCATATCAACCATGCAAATATTAAGATTACTTGGGGGCCTTTGAAATATGTCTTCAACAATCCAGTAATGCATTTATACCACCATGCCAGCGAGGTTCCTAAAGGCAGGCGTGGAGTAAACTACGCCATTAGCCTGAGTCTATGGGATTACTTATTTAAAACCAATTATATTCCTGAAGAGAGTGGCGATGTGGCGCTTGGTTTTGAGGGTGATGCTACCTTTCCTAAAAGTTTTATTGGTCAAAACACCTATGGCTTTAAAAAAGACCAGTAAGGAAGACCTTATAACAATACCCATCACATAATACAATCAACGGGTATCCCCAAAAACCTCCTCTTGTTAGAATTTTATTGTTTTTTGGCTGAAATATTGGTTTATTGTACTTAAATTATATACTTTAGTGGCTGTTATTTTAAACATATAAAAATGAAAAATCTATTTAAATCTATAGCAATTGCTACAGTATTCGTTTTAGGAATTCAAAACGCTACAGCACAATCATTATCTGTTAATCAAGACAGACCAGAGACAATTGCAAAACAAAAAACTGCTGAATTAAGTGAAGCACTTGGCCTTAACGGCACCCAGCAACGATATATCTTTAGAGCCCTCACTGCAAATGAGGTTGATACAAGAAAAAATATTGTTGGTAAAGATGAAAATAGCCCTGAGGTTATTGCTTACAAAACAAAATTTTCTGCATCACTAGAAAGAGCGATGAAAAAAACACTTACACCAGAGCAGTTTGATGCCTGGAAAGCAATGCAAAAAAAATAAGGGTGTTACCTATACACTAAAAAAGTCCTACATGTATGTAGGACTTTTTTTATGCAAATAGTTTTGCTGCATGATCTGCAGCATGTATTGTTTGGTCCAAATCTTTATAAGTAAGGGCGTCAGTTAAAAACCAACTTTCATAAGCACTTGGGGCTATATAAATACCTTGGTCCAGCATAGAGTGAAAAAATTTATTAAACATCCCATTTGATGCAGCTTGGGCAGCAGTTTTAAAATCTGTGACAGGTGTATGGCTAAAATGTATTGATATCATAGATTGCTCTCTATTGATGGTATGTGCAACACCCCTTGCGCTAAGCACCTGTGAGAGTCCTTTGTGTAAATACTCAGTTTTATGATTCAAAGAGGTAAAGATGTCTCTTCGCTGGTTAAGCTCACTGAGCATGGTAAAACCAGCTGCCATGGCAAGAGGGTTTCCGCTCAAAGTTCCTGCCTGATATACAGGCCCTAAGGGAGCAAGATAACTCATAATCTCCGTGTTTGCTGCGAAGGCACCTACGGGTAGGCCTCCTCCAATAACTTTTCCAAAAGTGACGATATCTGCACGTACCCCTTTTAGTTCTTGTACCCCTCCAGGGGCAAGTCTAAAGCCAGTCATCACCTCATCAAAGATTAATAATATGCCATGGGTATCACAAAGTGCTCTTAAGCCTTCCAAAAATCCTGGAGCTGGAGGAATACATCCCATATTACCCGCAACAGGCTCAATAATGATACAAGCAATTTGGTGGAGGTTTTGTGTTATAATTTCTTCTACATGAGCTAGGTCATTATATCTGGCAAGTAAGGTGTCTTTTGCGGTTCCCTGGGTAACTCCAGGGCTGTTTGGGCTCCCAAAGGTAACAGCGCCACTTCCTGCTTGAATTAAAAAAGAATCACTGTGGCCATGATAGCAGCCTGCAAACTTTATTATTTTATCTTTTTTGGTATATCCTCTTGCCAAACGTACAGCACTCATACAAGCCTCTGTACCACTATTTACAAACCGGATCATTTCTATGTTTGGCACCATAGATAATGCCAGTTCAGCGATTTGAGTCTCTATTTGGGTAGGCATTCCAAAGCTAGTTCCTAGCTTGGCTTTATCTACAATAGCATTTACTACTGGCTCATAAGCATGTCCCAAAATCATTGGCCCCCATGAGTTTATATAGTCGATAAGACGGTTGCCATCTGCATCATACAAATAAGCACCCTTTGCCTTTTCAACAAAAATAGGGTCACCGCCTACTGCTTTAAAAGCGCGCACTGGAGAATTCACACCTCCTGGAATTACTTTTTTTGCCTCGGCAAAAAGCGCACTACTTCTCTTGTATATCATCTACTATTTTTTTGAGTCTTTTACATACAACTTTTGTCCTATAGATAAAGTAGTAGTTTTTAAATTATTGTAATTTTTTAATTCCTCGACAGAAATATCAAACCTTCTGGAAATACTATATAGTGTATCTCCCTTTGAAACAGTATAAGTTTTTAATGACGTTTTTTCTGATTTGTTTTTCGATTTTCTCTTACTCCTTTTTGATCCTAGGGCTTGTTTGTCAAAATCATGAAGTTGGTATCTCTCTATGATGCTAATTAGCTTGTTGGGATACTTTGGATCTGTGGCATATCCTGCCTTTTTTAATCCCTTGGCCCATCCCTTATAATCTTTTTTTGATAGATCAAACAAAAAACTGTACCTCCCTCTTGTTGTTAAAAACAAAGAGTGATCTCTGTAGGAGTACTTTGCATCTACATACTTTCTAAAACACTCTTGATCCTTGTCATCATCGTGATGAATATAATCTCCCTGCCAAGCGCTGTGGCACTTGATACCAAAATGATTATTTGCTCTTATGCTTAGGGTGCCTTGTCCAGCGCCACTCTCTAAAATACCTTGGGCTAGAGTAATACTGGCAGGAATTCCATACTGCTTCATCTCTTGCATCGCTATGTCACTATATTGATCAATATAATCTTCAACAACATTGGTGTAACTTTTTTTAGCCACAGCAGCAGGTGATTGTTTTTCTGCAATTCTTTGTTGGCCTCTGTTAGTGTTACTTTGAGAAGTCTTGTTAGTTGGAGTTGTATAAATGCTGTTTTTTTTGGCCCTACAACTCGATAACAAAGCAAGACAAAAAACACACACTATTGAGATTCTGTGATACATATTACACATTAATTAGGGGTAAATTCTTTTTTTTAAGTTTTAGGTTCATACCAGCAACACCTTGCATTCCGCCAGTATGCAGTGCTAAAATACGGCTATTTTTATTGAAATAACCCTTTTTAATAAGATCAAAAATTCCGTACAGTAATTTACCTGTATACACGGGATCTAAACCAATACCGTAGGTTTTTTTAAAGGTATTTATAAATTCGATTAACGCAGGATCCACCTTGCCATATCCACCAAAACAATACGCATCTGTTATGCTATAATTTGTGTTTGAGGTATATTTTGAAACTACCTGGTCTTGAAATGTTCCTTTGAGCGCAGAAAAACCAATAGCTTTTTGATGCTCCTTTAACGAGGACACAACACCCGCTAATGTACCCCCGGTACCCGTGCAAAGACAGATGTATTCATATTGGGTATCTTGTGGTGTTAAGATTTCTGTACATCCTCTCACAGCCAGCTCATTGGTGCCACCCTCCGGTACCATATAAAAATCACCATAGTTTTCGTGTAGGGATTTTAAAAATGCTGGAGTATCTTTCAAAGCATATTGCGCTCTTGAAACAAAGACAAGGTGCATCCCTTGCTGCTTTGCAAAACGCAATGTTGGATTTTCCATATAGATCCCTGCAAGCTCTTCACCTCTTATAACACCAATGGTTTTTAACTTATTCAATTTCCCTGCAGCGGCTAGGGCAACGATATGATTTGAGTATGCACCCCCAAAAGTGAGCATGCATTTTTGAGACCTCTGTAACACATGAGCAATGGTATATTTTAATTTTCTGAGCTTATTACCTGAGATAACAGGATGTAACAGGTCTTCCCTCTTTATAGATAAGCGAACATCACACCCAAGAGAAGAAACATCTATATTTTGATTCATTGTTAAAATATGCTGACTCTTTACAGAGAAAAATACAGAGCAAATTTACAAAACATGAATGTTTCTATTTTATTTTTAACATTTAAAGCAGCAAATAGTATAGCCACAGAAAATCAAGTTATTTATACTAACAACTTTGCGTATTTTTGTTTGGTGTTATTTCCAAAGAAAAAAATAGAATTGGAAGAAGGAGACTTCTACCTAACCCCAGAGGGTTATAAATGCTTTACCAAACAATACCACCTTAAAAGAGGATATTGTTGTGAGAGTGGATGCCGCCATTGCCCCTATGGTTTTAATAAAAAAACAAACACACAACAATAGACAGATTTAATTTGCTGTCTAAAGATGTACATTATCAAAAATAGTATCATGACTTTTAAAGAAGAAATACTTGCTGGAATACCTAATAAGCTACCTCCCATAAAGGCCTATGACAAACAGGTAAATCATGCCCCAAAAAGAAAAAAAATACTCTCCCCAGATGAACAAACCCTTGCATATCGGAATGCACTGCGTTATTTTGATCCCAAACATCACGCTACGCTATTGCCAGAGTTTAAACAAGAACTAGAAACATATGGGCGCATATACATGCACCGTTTTAAGCCCGATCATAAAATTTATGCAAGACCCATAGATCAGTATCCTGGAGAATCTACTCAAGCAAAGGCAATTATGCTGATGATACAAAACAATCTAGATCATGCGGTGGCCCAACACCCTGATGAATTAATTACCTATGGTGGTAATGGAGGGGTATTCTCAAACTGGGCACAATACCGCCTTGTTATGCAGTATTTAGACCACATGAAAGACCAACAAACATTGGCAATCTACTCAGGGCACCCACTTGGTTTATTTCCCTCTCATAAAGATGCACCAAGAGTGGTTGTAACCAACGGAATGATGATACCCAATTATTCTAAAGCAGATGACTGGGAAAAATTCAATGCACTTGGAGTTACCCAATACGGACAAATGACAGCCGGAAGCTATATGTATATTGGTCCTCAAGGTATTGTACACGGAACCACCATTACAGTGCTCAATGGTTTTAGAAAAATTAAAAAATCTCCCAAAGGAGGATTATTTGTAACCTCAGGACTGGGAGGTATGAGTGGTGCTCAGCCAAAGGCAGGAAACATAGCTGGGTGTGTTACTGTTTGTGGAGAAGTAAATAAAAAAGCAACCAAAACTAGACATGACCAAGGATGGGTAGATGAGGTTATTAGTGATTTGGACCTCCTCGCCAAAAGAGTCAGAGAAGCACTGCAGGCCAAAGAAGCGGTATCTATAGCTTGGGATGGAAATATTGTAGAAGTTTGGGAACATTTTTACAAAGAAAACATTCAAATAGATTTAGGAAGTGATCAAACCTCACTTCATAATCCTTGGGCAGGAGGGTATTACCCGATGGGCTTAACCTATGAAGAAGCTAACCAAATGATGGCAGAAAATCCTGCCATATTTAAAGAAAAAATACAAGAAACCCTAAAGCGGCATGTAGCAGCAATAAACAACCATACAGCAAAAGGAACGTACTTTTTTGATTATGGAAATGCCTTTTTACTTGAAGCCTCAAGAGCAGGGGCAAACATCATGGCAGAGAACAACTTAGACTTTAAATACCAAAGTTATGTCCAAGATATTATGGGTCCTATGTGTTTTGATTATGGTTTTGGACCTTTTAGATGGGTTTGCGGTTCTGGTAATCCAGAAGATTTAGCCAAAACAGATGCTATTGCGTGTCAAGTACTTGAAGAAATCATGAAGGATGCACCTAAAGAGGTACAACAGCAAATGGCAGATAATATACAATGGATTAAAGGCGCACAGCAAAACAAGCTAGTGGTTGGCTCTCAAGCAAGAATCCTATATGCAGACTCAGAGGGAAGAATAAAAATTGCCAGTGCTTTCAATAAAGCCATAAAGGAGGGTCATTTAGATACTATTATCTTAGGCCGTGATCATCACGATGTAAGCGGCACAGATTCTCCCTACCGTGAAACCAGCAATATTTATGATGGGAGTCGGTTCACGGCAGACATGGCAATTCAAAATGTTATTGGAGATAGCTTTAGAGGTGCTACATGGGTTAGCATACACAACGGTGGTGGTGTTGGCTGGGGCGAGGTGATCAATGGTGGTTTTGGTATGGTTCTTGATGGTAGTGATGATGCACAAAGACGACTAGAAAACATGCTCTTTTGGGATGTGAATAATGGTATTGCAAGACGTAGTTGGGCAAGAAACAAGGAAGCAGTCTTTGCTATAAAGAGAGAGATGAAACGCAATCCAAATCTCAAAGTAACACTTCCAAATTTTGTAGATGATTCACTTTTAAATTGAAAATAGTATGAACTTATTTAAATTCTTTTCTGTTATTATTTTGCTTGTTTTCACCTCTTGTAACACCGTTCGGGTAGTGAGTGATTACGATAGGGCGACTAATTTTGACAACTACACCTCATTTGCCTTTTTTAAACCCGGTATAGACAAGGCCAAAATAAGTGACCTTGATAAAAAAAGAATATTACGTGCCATACAGCGTAATTTAATGGCCAAGGGCATGAATAAAAACAGCGATCCAGATATCTTGGTAAGTATTTTCACCAAAGAAAATCAACGGGTTGATATCTATCAAAATAACTTTGGAAATCAATGGGGCTGGGACCCTTATTGGAGAGGCAGTTTTAATAATGCTGGTAATGTTTCTTTAAATACAGAGGGAAGCCTCTTTATAGACCTCATTGATGCAAAAACCAAGGAGTTAGTTTGGCAGGGAGTTGGTAAAAGTAGTTTATACAACGGTAATGATATAGAAAAACGAGAAGAGAGAATTCGTCTTATTGTTTCTAAAATACTAGCCCAATACCCCCCTTTTGTATCCAACGAATAAGTCTAGATTAACACTTTTGAATTCACTATTTAAATTTTTTTTAAACTTATTTCCAAGAACTTTACTTATCAAAATAAGTTATCTGGTGAGACCATTTATTGCCTTTTTTTTGAGAGGCAACAAATACACAGATCCTATAGATGGAAAATCATACAGAAGGTTTCTACCCTATGGATATGCCAAGGTCAGAGAAAATGTGCTGGCACCTGGCACTCTATCTCTGGAAAGACATCGCCTTTTTTGGTTGTATTTAAAAAACGAGACTACTTTCTTCTCTGCTCCACTAAGAGTGTTACACTTTGCACCAGAGCAGGCATTTTTAAGTAAATTCAGAAAGCAAAAAAACCTAAGCTACACCACCACAGACCTCAACTCTCCAATTGCAGATGTAAAAGCAGATATTTGCGAGTTGCCTTTTAAGGATGAAAGTTTTGATTTTATTATTTGCAATCATGTTTTAGAACATATCCCAGATCACACAAAGGCCATGCAAGAATTGTACCGTGTACTAGCGCCCCTAGGTACGGCTATATTACAAGTTCCTTATGACCCAAACCTAAGTAAAACCTTTGAGGATGATACCATCACAGACCAAAGAGAACGTACCCGTGTTTTTGGACAGTATGACCACCTAAGGGTCTATGGCATGGATTATTTTGATAAGCTGTCAAGTGTCGGATTTGATGTAAAGGCCGTTGATTATACAGCTGGTATGGATAGCAAGGACATAGATCTGTATAGGCTTTGTAAGGGAGAATTACTACCCGTTTGTAAAAAACAAAAGGCTATTTTAAAATAAGATTTTCAAATCCGCTAGTAACATAGCTCTGTGATTGCTGGTTTGCATCAACATAGGTTAGATAACCATCAACGTTTTCTAGGCTGCTTAGCATTGTTTTTGCTTTTTCAAGCCCCATGGCCATGCATGCTGTAGCATACGCATCTGCTAGGGCACAAGTAGGAGCTATTATTGTAGCACTTGTAACATTATTTTGCTGAGCGAGGCCTGTTAAGGGGTTTATGGTGTGTACATACTTTTTACCTGTTGTCTCATCAATACGGTATTTTCTGTAATTTCCAGAACCTGCCAATCCACGGTCTTTAAGGGTAAAATAAACAACTGCTTTCCTGTTATCTGCAGCAGAGAAAATTGCCTCAACCCCACTTGTCCAAGGTTTATTTTTTGAAAGATTTTTCCCTTTGGCTAAAACCTCACCTCCTAGTTCAATGATATAATCAGTGATGTTATTGCTAGCTAACATGTTGCCCAAACAATCAATACCATAGCCTTTTGCAACCGCGTTAAAGTCTAGGTATATATTTGGATGCTCTTTATGTACAGTACCGTCTTTTTTAATGTCAACTTTAGAAAAACCAACCAAAGCCCTTACACTATCCAAAACCGCCGCATTTATATTCTCAAAATATGGGGTATCTCCAAAGCCATATAAATTACGAAGGCTACCAACTGTGGGGTCAAAATAGCCCAAAGAGTTTGTATGTACCCTCTGAGATATTTGCCAAACATCTTTAAACAAGGCATCAACAACAATGGTGCTGTCACCCCTGTTTATTTTTGAAATATCACTCTGATAAATATAGGTGCTCATCGACTTGTTAACCCTGTAAAGGACAGAGTCTATTTGTTTTTGTGCATCAAAATTTGAGTTGGTAAAATACTGTATGGTATAGGTGGTTCCAAAGGCGTCTCCTCGCAAGACTTTTTTCTGCAAAGTGCCATCATTTTTGCAACTTGCAAAAACAATAAAAGCTATGAAGGCAAATAAATTTTTCATGAAATTTCTTGTAGGCCTTTATATACCATTGTATACTCTTGGTCTTTTAAAACTGGTTTTGCATAATCAGTACCATGACCCAGACCAACACCTGCATAATATGTTTTGGCTTCAAAACTGTTTGCATGCTCTTTTATGGTTTGCATAAATATAGGGTCATAGCTATTGGCATCATCAGGATAATGAGAAACTCGTACAATAACAAAATGTAAATCTTTATTTTTTAGACCTACAAATTGAGGATCCTTACCAATTTTACTATTAACACCCAAAAACTCAAAGCCCTGAGATTTCATGTCTTCTCCAACAATATTCATGGCAAGATTGTGCAATTCTTGTTTGGTAAGAGTTTTGGACATGTAAAATGTTTTAAAAATAAATACTCCACAAAAATACGGTAATGGGATTAAAAAAACCGCTATAAATTCTTTGTTAGCGGTTTTTTAAATTTTAATAGAACTTGAAGCTTACCCTCCAAAATCATCAAATCGAATGTGCTCATCCGGTATTCCGTAATCTTCTCCCATTTTTTGTACCGCTTGGTTCATAAGGGGTGGACCACAGAAATACAATTCTATATCTTCTGGAGATTCATGATGGTCTAAATAATTATCTATCACCACTTGGTGAATAAAACCTACAAAACCGTCTCCCTCGCCATCTATACCGTCTTTTACCTTCCAATTATCTTCCTCCATAGGCTCAGAGAGAGCTAAGTAAAATTTAAAATTTGGAAAGTCATTGGCTAGTTGCTCAAAATGATCTAGGTAAAATAATTCTCTTTTAGAACGCCCTCCATACCAATAAGTAACTGTTCTACCTGTTTTAAGGGTTCTAAAGAGATGGTATAAGTGAGAACGCATCGGTGCCATTCCTGCTCCACCACCAACGTATAACATTTCAGACTCTGATGGATTGATAAAAAACTCTCCATAAGGACCAGAGATAACACACTTATCCCCCTTTTTAAGGTTGAATATATAAGAAGACGCAATTCCAGGATTAACATCCATCCACTGGTTTTTTGCTCTATCCCAAGGGGGTGATGCAATACGCACATTTAGCATAATCTCTCGACCTTCTGCTGGGTAGGAGGCCATAGAGTAAGCTCTCTCTACTACTTCAGTATTTTTCATTACCAATGGCCAAAGATTAAATTTATCCCACTCTGCCTGGAATTTATCTGGTGTGTCATGCTCCTGTGGGTGAGCAGTGATATCCATGTCTGCAAATTTTACCTCGCACTGAGGAATTTCTATTTGAATATATCCACCGGCTTTGTAGTTCATATCCTCTGGGATTTCTACTACAAACTCCTTAATAAAAGAAGCAACATTGTAATTACGCACTACCACCGCATCCCATTTCTTTATCCCAAATACTTCTTCTGGAATGGTAATATTCATGTTCTGTTTCACCTTAACCTGGCAAGACAAACGCGCACCATCTTTTAATTGTTTTCTACTAAAATGTGGGGTCTCTGTAGGCAGTGCTTCTCCACCACCCTCAAGAACATGACACTCGCATTGAATACAAGTTCCACCACCACCACAAGCTGAGGGTAAGAAAATTTTGTTTTCTCCCAAGGTAGATAATAAAGTACTTCCACTGGCAACCTCAATTTCTTTTTCACCATTTATGGTGATTTTTACGGGACCAGAAGGTGACAACTTTTGTTTTGTAAAAAGCAATAACGTAACTAATAAAAGTGTCAATACCAAAAAGGCAATGACTGTTGCCGCGATAACTCCTGTAATACTTGCTGCTAAAAACATATACTTAATTTTTTATTGCGAAACTACCTCTGTGGTGGTTTCTATTTCTTTTTCAATGGCGGGTTGTATGGTAGATTGTGGTTGTGTATTTAGAGCCGTAGAAGCTGGGGAAGCATCTTCTCCACCAGTTAACATTCCTCCAAAACTCATAAAACCAATGGCCATAAGCCCAGTAATGATAAAGGTTATGCCCAAACCTCTGAGGGGTGCTGGCACATTACTATATCTTATTTTCTCTCTAATGGCAGCAATAGCAACAATGGCTAAAAACCACCCTATACCAGAGCTAAAACCATAATTTAAAGCCAGGGCTGCAGTTTCAATTTCTCTTGACTGCATAAATAATGAGCCTCCTAAAATAGCGCAGTTTACAGCAATTAGGGGTAAGAAAATACCTAATGAATTATACAACGATGGAGAAAACTTTTCAACGATTATCTCTACCAGCTGCACCATAGTGGCAATGGTAGCAATAAATAAAATAAAGGATAAGAAACTTAAATCGTAATCTACGTAGGCGCTCAATTCTGGAGTTTCACGATTGCCATCAAGCCAAGCCAAGGCTCCGGGTTGTAATATATACTGATCTAAAAACCAGTTTAGAGGAACCGTAACTGTTAAAACAAAAATAACGGCTGCCCCAAGACCCACTGCTGTGCTCACTTTTTTTGAAACTGCTAGGTAAGAACACATACCCAAAAAGTATGCAAACACCATGTTGTCCACGAAAATTGATTTGAAAAATAATTCTATATGCTCTAACATATGTTCTAAATTTTTATTTTTTACTACTAGTTTTCTTCTATCAAGGCGCTGTTTCTACTACGTTGAACCCATATAATAATACCTACAACAATGAGCGCCATTGGAGGCAAGACCATAAAACCATTGTTTTCATACCCAATGGCATACAATCCTGTTTTCTCTACAGAATCACCCAATACTTTAACACCAAACAAAGTTCCAGAACCTAAAAGTTCTCTAAAAAAACCTACAATAATAAGTATTACTCCGTAACCCAGAGCATTACCTACTCCATCTAAGAAAGATTTCCAAGGTCCATTACCCAAGGCAAATGCCTCAAAACGTCCCATAATGATACAATTGGTAATAATCAAACCAATAAAAACAGACAGCTCCTTACTAAGTTCGTAAGCAAAGGCTTTTAATACCTGATCTACAATAATTACAAGAGTTGCAACAACAATTAGCTGAACGATAATTCTAATTTTTGAAGGGATGATATTCCGCATGAGTGAAATAACTACATTTCCAAGACCCAGTACAAAAATTACAGACACTGCCATTACTATAGATGGCTTTAATTGCGCTGTGATGGCCAAGGCAGAACAAATACCCAATACCTGTATGGTTATTGGATTATCATCCGTAAGTGGGTCTAAAATTAGCCGCGTGTCTTTTTTTGAAAGTAATCCCATCTTTTTAGTTATTTATTGATTTAAAGTAAGGCACGTACATTGCAATATCCTTTTTAAGCATTGCAGAAACACCATCACCTGTAATAGTTGCTCCTGCTAGTGCATCTACCTCATAATCGTCCTTGATCATGTTCTTTGGATCATTGTTTCCTTTGGCAACTTTAATACCTTTAAAGTTTGCTCCATCCAAAAGTTTTTCTCCAATAAAATCATCCATAAAATAGCGTTGTTTGATCTCTGCACCCAACCCTGGTGTCTCTCCCTTATGATCAAAATAGACCCCTTGTACCGTCATGGTTTTATCTACAGCTATAAAGCCCCAAATTGCATCCCAAAGCCCTTTTCCTCTAACAGGCATGATGTATAATTCTTTTCCTTGTTTTTCACCAATAAACAATGGAAGCTTTCTTTGATAGCCGTCTTTTTTGGCCTTTGTACCTTCCTTTTTAACATCAATTAAGTAGGCCTTGTCATTTTTTGATGCGGTTTCACCCTCAATAACAAGCTGCTCTTTGATGTAGGTTTTAAACGCATCTGCTACTCTATCTGTAGGTATGAAAGCCACATCACCTGCACCTGTGTTATTATTAACACCCATTGCATACAGGATATTTTGTTGTTTTTCAAATTTTTCGTTTGCCTTAATCGTAGGCTTCAATCCACTTGAAAATCCTGCCAAAAGGGTACCCACAACAAGTACCATGATAACGGCAAAAATCATTGTGTAACTATTTTTATCTTTATTAACTGCCATAATTAAGCTGTTTTAAGTTTTAAACGTTTGGCTCTTTTCTTGATATTTCCCTCCAACACGTAGTGATCTATAGTTGGCGCAAATACATTCATTAGTAATATAGCTAGAAATACTCCCTCAGGGTAGGCTGGATTAAACACGCGTATCATTATTGATATAAACCCTATTAAAAACCCGTATATCCACTTTCCTTTATTGGTTTGTGATGCTGTAACTGGGTCTGTTGCCATGTATACTGCACCAAATAAAATACTACCAATAAATAAATGCTGCCAAAAGTCAACACTCATTAGACCAAAGAATTTTGAACTCTCTGTGACCCATCCTGCGTTTACAACACCATTGAATATGAGCCCCATGCAAAGAGCTCCCATGAGTGTGCTTAGTATAATCCTCCAACTACCAATTTTAGAAAGAATTAAAATAAGTGCTCCTACTATAATGAGCAGCTTTGAGGTTTCTCCGACAGAACCAGGAATGAATCCTAAAAATTGATCCATTAAACTCCAGTCTCCAAACCCATTATTTTGGGCCAGACTACCTAATATGGTTTCTCCAGAAATAGCATCAGGCTGTCCAATAGTATCTACTGCTCCAGTAACCCATACCTTATCTCCAGACATCCATGTTGGATAGGCAAAGAATAAAAATGCTCTGATAGTAAGGGCAGGATTTAAAATATTCATTCCAGTACCGCCAAACACCTCTTTTCCTATCACCACACCAAAAATCACTGCTATAGACAACATCCACAACGGAATATCTACAGGGACAATTAAAGGCACGAGCATTCCTGTTACCAAATATCCTTCTTCTACTTCATGACCTTTTATAACAGCAAAAATAAATTCTACAATAAGCCCAACACCGTAGGACACTACTACAAGGGGTAGAACCTTCCAGGCGCCGATTGTGAAGTTTGAAAAGTTCCAAAACTCTGTGCTAAAAAAACTAAGTGCATTTGTCACCTCTGCAGTTTGAAGATTGTATTGATACCCTGCATTAAAAATCCCGAACAATAAACAAGGGACCAAAGACATGATCACCATGTTCATGGTGCGTTTTAAATCATCAGCTGCCTTGATGTGAGTACCATTATGAGTAGTCTCATTGGGCAAGTACAAAAAGGTATGGAACGCGTTAAACGCAGGAGCCATCTTGGTACCTTTGTACTTCATCTTTAAGGTATGTAAATTCTGTTTTAAACCCATAACTTATCCTATTTCTTTATACATTAAGTCTAATCCTTCTCTTATGATTTGTTGATGTGGCTGCTTTGAAACACATACAAATTCTGTCAAGGCGAAATCCTCTGGTGCCACCTCATACATTCCTAAAGCCTCCATGGCATCCAGATCTTTAACCATACAAGCTTTTAAAATTTGTAAGGGGTATATATCTAGAGGAAATACCTCTTCGTAATTTCCAGTTACAACAAAAGCACGATGCTCACCATTGGTATTGGTATTTAATTCAAACTCTTTTTTGGGCTGCATCCAAGAAAAAGTAAGTGCTCTTGATGGAGAAATTTTATTGAACACAGGCTTGTTCCAACCAAAAAACTCGTAATCATCACCTTCAGGAATTACTGTAACAGCATTGTGGTAAAAACCAAGATGTAGCTTTGGAGAAATTGTATCTCCACTTAACACACCGCCGCTTATAACACGAACATTCTCTTGGTTTAACCCAGAGTCATAAAGCATAGTAGCCACCTCGCTACCAATTCTAGTTTTGTAATATTTTGGAGTCTTTACACAAGATCCAGCCAGTGCAACTATGCGCTCTGCATTGTACTTTCCTGTTAAAAATAATTCTCCAATAATAACCAAATCTTGGGCAGCTATGGTCCAAACAATTTCTCCTTTATTAATTGGATCTATCTTATTTATTTGTGTCCCTACATTTCCTGCAGGATGCAATACATTTGTTTTGTGCAAAACAACATGACTCAACTTAGATAACATAGATACGCTATCTTTTGCAACCGTTAGGTGAATTGGACCCCCTGTTAATTTACTCAAAGCTGTGATGGCTGTTTGCACTTCTTTTTCTTTTCCTTGTAAAACAAAATCAAGATCTGCTTGTAGAGCTCCAGTGGCTAGTCCAGATATAAAGATGGCCTTTGGCTTATTGTTTGGATTTGCAATGACATCATAAGGTCGCTGCTTGATAAACGGCCAACACCCAGTTGCTAGCAGGTGGTTTTTGATTTCATGAGAGGAAAGGCTTTCTGGAGATTTAACTCCATAATCCATAAAAGTATCTTTCTGATCTGCTTCAATGGTAATGGCTGTAATTACCCTTTTTGGGCCTCTTTCAATTTCGGTAAGCGTACCGCTCACTGGTGATGAAAAAGTTATGGCTTGGTTTTCTTTGCTGTAAAACAACGTTTCTCCAGCTAGGAGTTTCTCACCTTCTTTTTTAACCAATTTTGGTGTAAATAAGTGGAAATCTGAAGGGCGAATGGTAAAGGTGCGAGAACGCGGTGCGTTTGAGAGTGATTTGATTGCCTCACCCTTTAGGCGGATAGAAAGACCCTTTTTAATCTTAATGTCTTTGGACATAGGATAGTCGTGTTAAAATTGACTTATTTTTTCTTGTAAAAAACACTACATTAGAGTGTCTTTTTAAGAACGCAAATTTAAGAATTAAAAGAGCAATTTTCCAATTAATTACGATATTTTTATCTCTTTACTATTCCATACAAATAGGATGCAATTTTAAGGCATAAAATTTGTTTATATTTAGAGCATATATCATCAAATCATGCGCATCATTACTCTCTTATTTTGTTTGTTTCTAAGTCAAATTCCTAAAGGAGTTGCTCAAGTAAAACAAACCGTTGAACCAGAATACATTAGAACCATTGAATTAAAAGGATCTTCATCACAAAACACATTGCCAGTGATAGAATTGGGTCAAAAATTGCATCTTTCTTTTGATGATATTATAGGAAATGAAGCAGATTACTTTTACACCATTGAGCATTTTAATTTTGACTGGACCCCTAGTGATTTATCAAAAGGAGAATACCTTGATGGGTTTGATGATGTGCGAATAGAGACCTATGAAAATAGCTTTAATACTCTTCAGCTTTATTCAAATTATAAACTCAGTATTCCTAATAGAGAAACCCGTGCTATTAAAAAAAGTGGAAATTACTTATTGCGAATTTTCAATGACTACGGCGAAATAGTATTTTCAAGAAAATTTATGGTTTTAGAACGCCTTTTAGGTGTGGAGGTAGAAATAAAAAGATCAAGGAAAATCAAAACCATTGACCAACAACAAGTAGTTCAATTCAAAATAAACTCTCCTAATCTGCTTTTAATTAACCCCAAACAGAATGTAAAAACAATTGTTTTTCAAAACAATAATTTAAAGACTGCCATCACAAATTTAAAACCACAATATACCATTGGCTCTGAGCTTATTTACAGGTATGATCAACAAGCAGCATTTTGGGGTGGCAATGAATTTTTATTTTTTGACAACAAAGACCTAAGATCTTCAACAAATGGAGTGAGATCTGTAGCACTCAATGATGTCTATGAAAATTTCCTATTCACAGACATTGACAGAAGCGTAAGACCCTACACATATAACCCCGATATCAATGGTAACTTTCAGGTTAGAAACCTATATGCAACTCAGAATCAAAATATAGAGGCAGACTATGTTTTGATACATTTTAACCTCCAGCATTTTGGATCTTTGGGTGATAAAGAGATACATATCTATGGTAATTTTAACAACTGGACCATAGACCAGACCACCTACATGCGCTACAACGAAAAAACAGATACTTACCAAAATGCAAGACTTTTCAAGCAAGGGTTCTACAATTACAAATACGTAATGGTCAAAAGAGACGGCAGTGTGGAGCAAGGACCAATAAGTGGCAATTTCTGGCAAACAGAAAACCAATACACAGTCCTGGTATATTATAGAGCTCCGGGATCTAGGTTTGATAGACTTCTTGGAAAAGGGGTTGCTAATTCTAGCAAAATATCAAACAATTAAAAAAAATTAGCATTTCAGTTTGCTGAAATAGAAAAGGTGCAAGGATCAAAAAACTTGTATATCATATATTTTTTGAACCCCTTAAGGTGTCTTTTTACCTTATATTTGCGGTAAAATAAGACCTTCACATGCAGAAAGAACTTTTACTGTTTCAAAAACTAGCTGAAAAATTAACACAAGCTGAACAAAAAGAGCCTGTAACCACCCCAATTCCTTCAGAGGAACTATTCAAAATCTTACCCTTATCTCTGGAAGAACAACCCGCAGAAGACGCTTTTTTTGAAAACGCGCTTGAAAAACTTGTTTTAAATACACCCCGCACCGCAACAAATTTATTTTTTAACCAGTTATTTGGTGGCAGAAACCCAAAAGCTACCTTAGGTGATTTATTGGCAGTATTGCTCAACAATAGCATGTATACCTTTAAGGTGGCTGGACCACAAGTAGGAATTGAAAAAGAAATTTTACGTAAATCCTGTGATTTGATTGGTTATGGAAAAGAGGCAGATGGAACCTTTGCCCCTGGTGGATCTATGAGTAATTTCATGGCAATTTTAATGGCTCGGGATGCCCACAATGACTCTATTAAATACCAAGGAGTGTTACAAAAAATGACCGCTTACACCTCTGTAGAGTCTCATTACTCTACCTCAAAAAATGCCGCATTTATTGGTATTGGACGTGAACAAGTTAGGTATGTTGCCACCAATGAGTATGGGCAAATGGACCCTACAGACTTGAGCGCTAAAATCACTGAGGATATCTCCCTTGGTTTGCAACCGTTTTTTGTCAATGCTACAGCTGGAACAACAGTACTTGGAGCCTTTGACCAGATAACACCATTGTCCAAAATTTGTAAAGAACATCACCTTTGGCTCCATGTAGATGGAGCGTACTGCGGAAGTGTTATTTTTAGTAAAAAATACAAGCATCTGGTTGAGGGGATAGAACATACAGATTCCTTTAGCTACAATGCTCATAAAATGATTGGGACACCTCTTACCTGTTCTATTATACTTACAAAGCATAAAAAATACTTACACGATAGTTTTAGTAATGATGCAACCTATCTTTATCAAACAGATGGCGATGATTACAATCTTGGTAAAACATCTATTCAGTGCGGTAGAAGAAACGACGCATTAAAATTTTGGACGCTTTGGAAATCTGTAGGAACCCTGGGGCTTGAAAAAATTGTAGATCAGCAATTTCATTTGGCAGAAGTAGCCAGAAATTACATAAGAAACCATCCAGACTACACCCTTTATAGTTTTGATGACTCGATCTCTGTTTGCTACAATTACAAAGGAATTAAAGCTCAAGATTTGTGCACCTTGTTATATGAAAATGCAAAAGCGATGGTAGGTTTTGGAATTTTTAGAGAAACAGATTTTGTTCGCCTTGTAACCATTAACGCAACAAACCAAGACAAGGATATTATCAACTTCTTTAAAACATGTGAAGAATTTGTATCAAAAAATGAATCACTATTTACCTTAAAAAACCAAAGCCTATCACCGTGATAATTGCATTTAATCTAGGTTTAATAGCTCCTTGACTAATTAATTGTATTGACACTTATAAAATTTGTATTTTTAAGTAGTTAACAAATAAAAACTACTTATTTTATACAACTAAATGACTCAAAAAGTTACCCAAGGCATCAAAGTTTCTATCAAAACTCGTTTTGAGGATGTCTTTGTTTCTAATGGAAAGCAGCAGTATGCATTTTCTTATATCATACGCATTGAAAACAACAGTAAGGATATCGTACAACTCAAATCTCGCCACTGGAAAATAAAAGACGCCTTGAACGATATTGATATGGTTTTTGGAGAAGGTGTTGTGGGTAAAAAACCAGTAATTAAACCAGGTGCTTCACACACCTATAACAGTGGATGTGTATTATTAAGCCCTTTTGGATCTATGAGCGGTTATTATGAAATGGTAAATTTTACCTCTACCGAAAAATTTAAAGTAAGTATCCCAAACTTTAAGTTAAGTGCTCCTTTTTCTATGAATTAATCCAGAAAATGTTCTTGCCAGTTTTATTTTTCCACCCGCTATAGTTAAGACTTTAGAGTTGTTAGGAAGCCAGGCATCTTTATAGGTATCCTTAAAACACATATAGTCAAAGGATAGGTCTTGTCCTGTAAATAATTCACAAATACCGCTGCCTACTGACAAGAAAAACGCCTGCTATTTTTAATCTATAAACCATAGATTAGGGACACCCCACCATAGGAAAACCTGCTGTAATAAGGGCCCATGTAGGTGTATAATTTTTGTATCTTCGCAATTCAAAATTTTGTCTTTAATTAACCATCAATTGCTTTGCAATTGCTTAAACAAACTCACCATGGGAAAAGGATTTTATAAAGTTCCAGTTGCTGTTAACGAACCCGTAAAAACATACGCTCCAGGATCTACAGAACGAGCAACTGTTGCTACAACATATACTCAGATGTACAACACTACCATTGATGTGCCAATGTATATCAATGGAAAAGAGGTTGCCACTGGGGATACGGCAACCATGTCTCCTCCTCATGATCATAAACATATTTTGGGAACCTACCACAGGGCTGAGAAAAAACACATTGAAGAAGCAATTTCAACCGCTTTAGAGGCTCGTAAATTATGGTCTCAAATGCCATGGGAGCAGCGTGCTGCAATATTTTTACGCGCTGCAGAACTTATTGCAGGACCCTACAGGTCCAAAATAAACGCTGCAACTATGCTCGCACAATCAAAAACTATTCATCAAGCAGAAATTGACGCATCTTGTGAGCTAATAGATTTCTTGCGGTTTAATGTACAATACATGACTCAAATGTATGCAGAGCAACCAGCATCAACAAGTGATGTTTGGAACCGTCTTGAGTACAGACCACTAGAGGGATTTGTATATGCAATTACACCATTTAACTTTACAGCTATTGCAGCCAATTTACCTGCAAGTGCTGCAATGATGGGTAATGTTGTAGTCTGGAAACCTAGTGACAGTCAAATATTTTCTGCCAAGATAGTTCTGGATGTATTTAAAGAAGCTGGGGTACCACCTGGAGTGATACAAATGGTTATGGGTGATCCCGAAATGATAACAGATACAGTGCTGGATAGTCCAGATTTCAGTGGGCTTCATTTCACGGGCTCTACTTTTATTTTCAAAGAGTTGTGGAAAAAAATTGGAGCAAACATACACAACTATAAAACCTATCCACGCATCGTTGGAGAGACAGGTGGTAAAGATTTTATCATTGCCCACAAATCATCAAATCCTGCACAGGTGGCTACTGCCATCACAAGAGGCGCTTTTGAATTTCAAGGTCAAAAATGTAGTGCAGCTAGTAGAGTATATATTTCTAAAAGTATCTGGGCAGCTACCCAGAAACATCTCAAAGCACAGATGGAAACTTTTAAAATGGGATCTCCAGAGGATATGAGCAACTTTATCACCGCTGTCATACACGAAGGATCTTTTGATAAACTCGCAGGTTTTATTGACCAAGCAAAGAAAGATAGTAGCGCAGAAATCATCGCTGGTGGTGGTTATGATAAAAGCAAAGGGTATTTCATTGAGCCTACTGTTATCAAAACCAATGACCCAAAATATACAACCATGTGCACAGAGCTTTTTGGGCCTGTAGTTACAATATATGTTTTTGAAGATGAAGCCTGGGAACAAACACTTCACCTTGTAGATCAAACAAGTGAGTATGCCCTCACGGGAGCTATTTTCAGTGAAGATCGTTACGCCTTAGAGGTCGGTGTTAAAATATTAGAAAATGCAGCAGGTAACTTTTATATCAATGACAAGCCTACGGGAGCTGTTGTAGGACAGCAACCCTTTGGAGGTGCTCGCGCTAGTGGAACCAATGACAAAGCAGGTAGCAAGTTAAACCTCTACAGATGGTGTTCTCCTAGAATGGTAAAAGAAACGTTTGTAACACCTACAGATTACACATACCCATTTTTGGGATAAGATGTTAACTAGTAATTTTAAAAAAGCCTCGCTATAAATAACGAGGCTTTTTTGTACATTAGTGGTATGAAGTGTATTGTTTTTATTGTACTATTATGTGTGCAAACTGCTTTTGGTCAAACATATCATAAGACCTCTCAAATTCCTTTATCTGTGAGTAAGTTTATTGGGTATGACAGCTATGACCATCTATACACAGTATCAGATATGGTCCTTAGAAAAGAAAATGCATCGATGGTTTATGAGTTTACAGATTTTCAATTAGGGAATATTACCAGTGTAGATATTATCAATCCTTTTAATGTAGTTGTCTTTTATGCACAAACTAA
>Ga0206123_10000807_pt1 | contig 30440 bp, 25 predicted proteins | sample Helgoland_Spring_2_FD_160086 | JGI IMG/M metagenome (GOLD analysis project Ga0206123, IMG submission 160086) | Pelagic subsurface seawater microbial communities from Kabeltonne, Helgoland, North Sea - Helgoland_Spring_Bloom_20160316_1 | ecosystem: Environmental > Aquatic > Marine > Epipelagic ...
CTTCACTGTGTAGTTTTTTAAAAAACGCACTAGCTGTGTCATGATGTATTTTTGACGTTGTACGAGAGTAGTTGTCAAAGGATATTCCGAAATCTTCAAAAGATTGTTTGATAATACCGTTGTATTTATCAACTACCTGCTGGGGAGTAATTCCTTCTTTTTTTGCCTTTAAAGTTATGGGAACTCCATGCTCATCACTACCACAAACAAAGGCTACATCTTTTCCCTGCATGCGCTGAAAACGAGCGTAAATATCTGCGGGTATATACACACCAGCTAAATGCCCAATATGCACAGGGCCATTAGTGTAAGGTAATGCAGCTGTAATGGTATATCTTTTTGGATCTTGACTCATGTTTTTTGGCAAAGGGTTATGCTACAAAAATAACATTTTAATAAGCAGATGCCACGATATTTAAAAATTGATATTACTTGATTAAAATACGCTTAGTGTAAAATTGCCCTAGGGTATTAATCCTGTAAATATACTGTCCATAGGCTAGTCTTGTATTGGCTCTCGCCTTTACATCAATTATGTGATTGCCCGGAGTTAAAATTTCATTACAAAGAGTCACCATCTCTTGCCCTAGGATGTTAAATAGTTTAACCTCTACATGGGCCGAATTTTGCATATTTATTTCAATATAAGTACGGTTATCACTATAGGTAGCAACGTGGCTAAAGTGGCTCACATTTGCGAAATCTGGAGTGGTTAAACCCTGGCAATTAAACCCAAGATTAAGTGTTTGGTAATTGTCATTTAATAAAATTGTATTTACAACACTTGGGTCTAGACAAAACCAGTCTGTCAATACACTAGCATATACATCTCTAAAATCTGTGGAGGGCACAAGATTATTGTTATTGTCCCAGGCGCTTGCATCTATATCTGGATGGTCTCCCACAAAACCGTTTCCGTTAAGTCCAGCTCCAAAAAGAAATGTTGGAGAAGCAGCTCCATGATCTGTCCCATTAGATCCATTTTCATAGGGACGCCTCCCAAACTCAGAAATTGTCATGCCCAACACTTTGTCATCATATCCTGCAATTGCTAGGTCTTCATAAAAGTTTTTAATACCGCTGGCTAGATTTTCATGAAGTACTCTTTGTTTGTCTACCTGGTTTGCATGTGTGTCAAAACCATCTAAAGAAACCATGTAAACCTTTGTGCCAAGCCCTCCTTTAATCATCCTAGCTATAATTGCCAGTTGTTCAGACAAGGCGTCTTGCAGATATGTTGCCTGGTTACTGGAGGCCATATATGCATCATTAATAACTTCTGCATAGGTAAATGTTGTATTGGTTTGTGCCCTTAGAAATAACAGTTTGTCTCCATAGACACACTCTGGAAGATTCACTACATCATGCAGGCCTCCCGTTTGTGCAATATTTGCTAATTGCTCTGGGTTGGCAACAGAAAATGCATAATTTGAATCTGATCCTTCAAAAATAAGATTGCCAATACTGCCAATTTGTATTGCTGGTGGTATCTCTGGTGGATTGATTAAATAATCTGGGTACAAATCTTCAAAGTAGCGTCCCCACCATCCTGTTTGCTCATCATTAATGGCATCTGCAGAGGCCCATATATCACTAGATCTAAAGTGAGATAAGCTTTGGTCTGGATATCCAACGCCGTGGATTATTTTCATATTTCCTTCTCCCCAGACAGATTCTAAAGCGTTCATGTAACTAGGGATTGCAAAATTTGGACTTAGTGAAAGTAATTCATTTTCTTGGTGACGTATCGTTGGTCGTAAATTTGAATAGGTGTCATAATCATAGAGGGGCACTACGGTATTAAGCCCATCGTTTCCACCTTTAAGACGTATAATTACTAAAATATTATCATTCTCTGACCCAGACAGCGCTACAGATAAAGGCGAGGGCGCGGTTGCACTTACATTGGTTCCTCCCAGCATCATACTTCCGGCTCCTGCAAGACCCAGGGCCTGTATAAAAGAACGGCGATTCCATGTGGCGTGTTCTTGATCATGGGCCTCTTTAATATCTTTTTTGCTAAAATGAGTATCATTAAAAAGCATAGGCGTGTTATTTAAGTTGAAATTCGGGCAGTTTTGTTAAATGGTTAAGTAATAAGTGTACCTGGTAAGGGGCAGTTGGATAATTAAGACTCCAGATGCCATCATCATAATAATTTTGAGGAACCTCCCACTTTAGCACGCTAGTAGCTACTTGATAATCTGCTTGGGTGAATAACTCTTTTGAGTTAAAGAAATCTACCACGGCTTTTGTTATTACATAAGGGTCATCACTATCATTGGAGAGTTCTCTTGCCAAATCAATAAACTGTGATTGTAATTCAAGATCAAATAGATACCCATTAAAAAGCTCTATTATTTGCCACCTTGCTAGTAAGGTCGCAGTATTTATCCAGTTTTGATCTCTCTGCCAACCAGAAACATCAGGCGGGCTATATATCTCTTGCCCAATAATGCCTGTGTAATAAACAAAGTACTCCAATACGGTATCATTATAAAATAAATTACCTTCATTGATGTAATTAAAGACAACATCATAAGGACTTTTAATTACAACCCCCAGTGCACGATCATCAAAAAAATGCTGACTTTTAAAAAGCTGCCTTAGCATAGGCGCCATTTCAAAATTAGCATCGATAAGGGTTTGTGCTAATGGATTTATAATATCTTCTTGTGTAATGGCATCATACTCATGACTTACAAAGTATTTATAAAGTTTGGTGCAAATAAATTGGGCAATCTCTGTTTCTCTGAGTTCAAACAGAGTGTCTATAAGTTCATCATAGGTGTAGAACTGCTCAGACCCAAAAACTGTTTTAGGGCCTTCATCCCAGGTGCTTTGGTCAAAATTTATTTGGGCCCCAGGCTCATCCCAGTGATTGTAACCTGTTAATGCTCTGGCGGCTTGTATAATATCTTGCTGGGTATAATTGTTATTTTCGCCTAAGGTAAATAATTCGAAAAGTTCTCTAGCATAATTTTCGTTTGGGTTATTACTAGTGTTTTCAAAACCATTGAGGTAAATAAGCATTGTAGAATTAATGCCAACAGCTCTTACAAATTCTTTAAAATTACCTAAAGCATGTGTTTGCATTAAGTTATAATATTGGAACATATATGGAGCGTAGGATCCGTAACCGTCTAGCTCAGTAACAAAATGATTCATCCAAAATAGGGTAAGCCTAGCCCTTAAACCCCCATCAACAGTATCATTGGCTGTTTGCAAATACCATTGGTTTATATAATTAGGATTATCTGTTTCAAAATCAGTAAAATCACTAATGCTAAAATACCCCCAAGGTGGTGCGGCTGTTGGATCTAAACTAACTGCGGCATCTACAATGGTATCTATAAGGGCTGATGGGGTAAGTGGCAGCGCAGCATCTATCCCAGCCAAGTTAACACCATAGGCCAGGCGCCTGTAGAGGTGCTTTATTTTTTGTGATGTCCAAGGGTTCTCACTCGATGGCGTGTAGGGATCAAGTAGCGCGGTGTTACAAGGAGGGTTGGTGGTGACTTCCATAAAATAGTTTGTTAATGCTCCGATGTGACCAAATACTTTGTACTTTTATACTAGGATTTAGCCTAAGACATAAATATACTGCAAAAGTTTAATATACAACAGATTATCTTGAATATTACCAATCAAAAGCACCCTGAAAATCTTAAAAAAGGCGACACTATAGCTATTGTCTCTACGGCTAGAAAAGTGTCAAGCAAAGAGCTTGCTCCGGCTATGTTATTTGCAAAAAAAATGGGCCTAGAGGTGCAATTAGGGATCACCATTAATGCAGAAAAAAACCAATATGCCGGAGATGATGCCTTGCGGGCACAAGATTTTCAAGACCTGCTAGACAGCCCCCTTATAAAAGCCATTTGGTGTGCTAGAGGAGGGTATGGTACCATCCGGATGGTAGATGTATTGGATTTTACAAGGTTTATTCAGCACCCAAAATGGCTTATTGGATACAGTGATGTCACCGTATTACACAGCCATATTAATAGGCTAAATATACCAACCATTCATGGGCAAATGAGCTTGGAGATAGAAAAAAAATCACAGGCCTCAAGAGATACATTGCAACAAGCGCTTTTTGGAGAACACCCTGGTATTAGTTATGGCTTAGATTCTTCATTGCTGTCAAGAAGTGGCAAGGCATCAGGCATTTTAGTTGGCGGAAACCTCTCTGTTTTGTACAGTATATTAGACAGCCCTAGTGAGCTAGACTGGCAAGGAAAAATCTTGTTTATTGAAGATCTTGATGAAATGTTATATCACATAGACAGAATGATGCAAAATTTGAAGAGAAGTGGCCGCCTTAAAAACCTTGCAGGTCTCATTGTAGGGGGTATGAGCCAGATGCGAGATAATACAATCGCCTTTGGTAAAACGGCTCATCAAATTATTTTTGAAGCAGTAGAAGAATATCAATATCCGGTCTGTTTTAATTTCCCTGCTGGTCATATTCATGACAACAGAGCGCTGGTTTTTGGCAGAAAAGCCACCCTAGTGGTAACTTCAAAACAGGCAACTTTAAGTTACCACAAGACTTATTATTAAGCAATAATTTCTTAAATTTATAAGTAAGAAACTCTCCTATTATAGCCATTTCTTTAAAACATAAACAATGGCAACCCATACAGATTTAGGACGCCTGGGAGAATCTCTTGCCGTAGGCTATCTATTACAAAACAATTACATCATCTTAGAGCGAAACTGGAGGTTTCAAAAAGCAGAGATAGATATCATTGCAGCAAAAGACGCTAAAATTATTATTGTTGAGGTCAAGACAAGATCCAGCAACTATTTTGGAGATCCGCAATCTTTTGTGAGTGAAGAAAAAATAAACATGCTACTTTTTGCAGCCAACCAGTATTTAATCTCAAACAATATCACCTTAGAGGCTAGGTTTGATATTTTGGCTATTATAAAAAATAAATCGGTACAAAAGATTACGCACCTTAAAGATGCATTTTACTACTTTTAGCCTTTACAACAGCTATCATAAATCGGCTTTCTGCAGTATAGATAGGGCCTTTGAAATAGAAGAAACCTGTTCTATGGTGAGTAATAAGCGCAGCCCCTTTCGAGTATTTTTTTCTTTTATTTTAACCCTACCTGGGTTGTTTTGTGCAAAGTCTAGCACTTTAGAAAAGTTTTTGGTTTGATAAAAATCACTTTGTTGGTCACTTATAAAATACCCAACAAAGCGACCCTGCTTGATAATTACCCGTTCAAGCCCCATTTTTATGACAATCCATTTGATACGCACACTATCAAATAAGGAGACCACTTGTGAAGGCAGCTCTCCAAAGCGATCCTCCAGTGTTTTTTGAAATGTATTTAAGCCCGCTTGATCTTTAATTTCAGCTAGCTTGGTGTAAAGGTTTAACCTTTCGGTAATGTTGTTGATGTATTGATCAGGGAATAACAATTCAAAATCTGTATCGATGGTCACCTCTTTTACAAAGGTTCTGTTTTTATAATCTGTATCGGTGGTTTCATACAATTCTTTAAACTCCTTTTCTTTCAACTCTTGTATGGCCTCTGCTAATATTTTTTGATAGGTTTCAAACCCTATTTCATTGATAAACCCACTTTGTTCACCTCCTAATAAATCTCCAGCTCCCCTAATTTCCAGATCTTTCATGGCTATGTTAATTCCGCTACCCAAGTCACTAAACTGCTCAAGGGCTGTGATTCTTTTTCTAGCATCATCTGTCATGGCAGCATACGGTGGTGTTATAAAATAACAAAAAGCCTTTTTATTACTTCTACCCACACGGCCTCTCATTTGATGAAGATCACTCAGTCCAAAGTTATTTGCATTGTTTATGAATATCGTATTTGCATTAGAGACATCAAGACCACTTTCTATAATGGTGGTAGCCACCAGCACATCAAATTCATTATTCATAAATTTTAACATAAGTGCTTCTAGTTTTTTACCCTCCAATTGCCCGTGCCCAATGCCAATTTTAGCGTCCGGAACCAAACGTTGTATCATGCCTGCAACCTCCTGGATGTTTTCTATACGGTTGTGTACAAAGAAGGTTTGCCCTCCTCTAGATATTTCATAGATAATGGCATCTCTAATGAGTTGCTGACTAAAACGTATCACGCTGGTCTGAACAGGATGCCTGTTGGGAGGAGGAGTTGTGATAACACTCAAATCTCTGGCGGCCATAAGTGAAAACTGAAGTGTTCTTGGTATTGGAGTAGCTGTTAGGGTGAGGGTATCTACATTTTCTTTGATTGTTTTTAATTTGTCTTTTACGGCAACTCCAAATTTTTGTTCTTCATCAATAATTAATAGTCCAAGGTCTTTAAATTCAATTGCTTTGCTTACCAGTTGGTGGGTACCAATAACGATATCTAACCTTCCATTTTTTAAGTTTTCCAACACACCTTTACGTTCTTTGGCAGTTCTAAATCTGTTCAGGTAATCAACTGCCACAGGCATTGTATTTAATCTTTCGCTAAAGGTTTTAAAGTGTTGAAATGCCAATATGGTGGTGGGAACCAAAACAGCAACTTGTTTGCCATTATCAACGGCTTTAAAAGCTGCCCGAACTGCAACTTCTGTTTTCCCAAACCCAACGTCACCACAAATTAATCTATCCATAGGGCGCTCACTCTCCATGTCTGCTTTTACATCGGCGGTTGCGGTGGACTGATCTGGGGTGTCCTCAAAGATAAAGCTAGATTCTAACTCGTGTTGCAAATAGCTATCTGGATCATATTGAAATCCTTTTTGCAACCTTCTTTTTGCATACAATTCTATTAAGTTAAAAGCGATGTGTTTGACCCTCGCTTTTGTTTTTTGTTTTAGTTTTTTCCAGGCAGCACTCCCTAATTTGTAAATTTTTGGAACCGTACCATCTTTTCCGGTGTATTTTGAAATTTTATGAAGTGAATGTATGCTTAGATATAAAATATCACGCTCTCCATATATTAATTTAATGGCTTCTTGTTGTTTGCCCTCTACCTCAATTTTTTGCAAACCTCCAAACTTTCCTATTCCGTGATCGATATGAGTTACATAATCACCCACCACAAGGTTGTTTAATTCTTTTAAGGTTATGGCTTGTTTTTTTGCGTATCCGTTTTTTAAATTAAATTTATGGTAGCGCTCAAAGACTTGATGGTCTGTATAGCAAACATGTTTGCTTTGTTGGTCAATAAAACCTTGGTAGAGAGGAAAAACCACTGTCTCAAATTGAGTAACATCTACCTTGGCATCTGCAAAAATATCTTCAAACCGTTTTGCTTGCTGTTTGCTGCTACAGAAAATATAGTTGGTAAATCCCTTAGCTGTATTTTGATTTAAATTTTCAATTAGTAAATCAAACTGTTTGTTAAAGGAGGGTTGGGGTGTGGTGTTAAAGCTTATTGGTATGGAGCTACTGTTTTTAAGGGTGTCTCCTGGCTTTTTATGCAACCTTGCGGGGCTTGTATTTGCAAAGGTTATTGTTTTAAACCCTTCAAATTGTTTATTTAATAGCTCTGAGTTGCAAAATAACATATCAGGAGAGTTTCTTTTAACCTCTCCTTGCAAATTGTTATATGACTGTATTGCTTTAGAGAAAAGAGTGTCTATGGCGCCGGTTACTATTTCTTGATCTTTTAGGCAGACAACAGTTTTCCCTGAAATGTATTTTAAAAAACTTTCTCTGTTTTCTTCCAGTAGTTTGTTTTCTACGTTAGGAATTACAAACACTTTTTTTAACCCCTCGAGAGAGAGTTGTGTTTCTACATCAAAGGTTCTTATAGAGTCAATTTCATCTCCAAAAAATTCGATTCTGTAGGGCTCATCGTTGCTAAAAGAAAATACATCTAAAATCCCCCCTCTGACAGAAAACTCTCCTGGTTCAGTTACAAAATCTACCCTTTTAAAATTGTATTCAAACAACACCTCATTCACAAAATCAATAGAGAGGTGGTCTCCAACACACACTTTTAGTGTGTTTTTTTCTAGCTCTTTTTTTGTAACTACCTTTTCAAATAATGCTTCTGGGTATGTAACAATTAGCGCGGGTTTTTTTCTAGAGTTAATGCGGTTCAATACCTCACTTCGCAGCAAAACATTTGCGTTGTCTGTCTCTTCTATTTGATAAGGTCTTCTATAGCTTCCTGGATAGAAAAGTACGTTTTGATCTCCAAGTAAATTTTCTAAATCATTGAGATGATATGCCGCTTGTTCTTTGTCATTTAAGATAAGTAGAAAGGGTCTTGATGTTTGCTCAAACATCTGGGCAACAACAATAGACAGAGCGCTTCCAACAAGTCCCGACACCACACAGTTATCCCTATTTTGCTCGTTAAGCTGGGTTTTTAATGCTAGTTGTGAAGAAGACTCTCTAAATAAAGAGCGAACAAGTTTTTTGCTCATAGGCTGCAAAAATAGACCAAAGTTAAATCCTCACAAAGGGTGTTAAGATTTATTTAAACAATACTCTTATGTTTTTCATCAAGTGTAGACAACTACTTACAATTAATAGCCCTGCACATACAAAGGCCATTTGCTTGATACTCTGATACCTCTCTGTGTTGGCAATTCCAATAGCAACAAGGCCCCACGCCCCAACAAGGGCAAATTCACTCATGTGTTGCCTCCAGGTGACAATAAGATTTATAAAAGTAGCCACCCCAATTAAAATAAAGGTCCACCACTGGGGGGATATCCCCCAGCCATCCCAACCAATTTTTGTAAGTAAGATAGTAACATTAGCAATGCAGGCTACGGTTAGCCATCCACTATAAATGATAAAAGGCCACCATAGAAATACAATTGTTGTAATTGGTGCTTTGTAGCGTTTGATGTTATTTCTCAGTACAATTTGTAGTAAACAAAATAAAATAAACAAAATAACAAGGGTAGATAACAATATGTAATCACAAACAAAAAAGTAACACCAAAGGCTATTTGCCATACAACTCAGTACAAACCAACCTCCTGTTTTTTTCTATAAAAGTATCATCAGTTACGCTAACAAAAAGACTCCTAGATTGGTAGACGACAAATCCAAAAAGAAGCAGATATATCGCCCCCCAAATAGAAAATCCGTAACCAGCAGGTGTAAAAAGGGTGTCGTATCTAGCACTAATATCTGCCTGTGTTGTATTGTTAAACAAACCAACACTAGATGCATAGTTCACATAGAGGGTGATTGCAAAGAAAAGTATATTGAGAATTTGCAGAAGTTTTTTCAATGAAGTAGGTATCTAAATAACAAATGTATAGCTAAAAGTTTTAGGTCTTATCTTTAAATAAAAATAGTGAAATTTAAAAAAATAGTATCTTTCAGTTTCTAAACCCCCTTTGAATGAAAAACCATTACCACATTGACTCCATAAAGGCATACAATAAGGCCTGCCAAGATGCCTCTGATACTCCAGAAGATTTTTGGGACACCATTGCTCGTGAAAATTTTGATTGGATTGCCCCCTGGGAAAAGGTATTAGAACATGATTTGTCCATACCGCAGGTAAGCTGGTTTAAAGGTGCTAAATTAAACATCACCTTAAATTGTATAGATAGGCATTTGGCCACTAGAGGGTCCAAAACTGCTTTGCTTTTTGAGCCAAATAATCCTGAACAACCCGCTCAAGCTATTAGCTATAAAGAGCTTCACCAGCGTGTTTGTAAAATGGCAAATGTATTAAAGAGCAAAGGCATACAAAAGGGTGACAGGGTATGCTTGTATTTACCAATGATACCAGAGTTGGCTATAGCCGTACTGGCTTGTGCCAGAATTGGCGCTGTTCATTCTGTGGTGTTTGCTGGTTTTTCTGCTACGGCTTTGTCCACAAGAATAAAAGATTGTGATTGTAAGATGGTGATTACCAGTGATGGGTCCTATAGAGGCACTAAAACCATAGATCTAAAATCTATAGTTGACAAGGCACTGTTAACATGTAAGGGAGTTCAGAGCGTTTTAGTTGTCAAAAGAACAGGCGCTAAAATCGTCTTAGAAAACAACAGAGATTATTGGATGCAACCACTTCTTGATGCTGCCTCTAGCCATTGCAAGGCTGAGGTTATGGATGCAGAAGATCCTTTATTTATTTTGTACACCTCCGGATCTACCGGGAAACCTAAAGGAATGGTCCATACAACAGCAGGGTATATGGTGTATAGTGCTTTTTCATTTAAAAATGTGTTTCAATACCAAGAACAAGATGTGTATTGGTGTACAGCAGATATTGGTTGGATAACCGGCCACAGTTATATTGTATATGGCCCTTTGGCCAACGGCGCTACCTCCTTAATGTTTGAAGGTGTACCCACTTATCCTGATGCAGGACGCTTCTGGGAGATAGTGGCAAAGCATAAGGTCACACAGTTTTATACAGCACCAACCGCTATTAGAGCTTTAGCCAAAGAGTCATTAGATCTGGTAAACAAACACGACTTATCTTCTTTAAAGGTTCTTGGCACTGTTGGAGAGCCTATAAATGAGGAAGCTTGGCACTGGTATGATGCGCATATTGGTAAAAATAAAGCTCCCATAGTAGATACTTGGTGGCAAACAGAAACCGGAGGTATAATGATTACCTCTTTGCCAGGAATCACAAAAACAATTCCTACCTATGCCACCCTACCTATGCCCGGCATTAAACTGGCTCTTATGGATGAGACTGGGCAACAAATTACTGCGCCACAGGGTCAAGGAAAACTATGTGTAACTTTTCCATGGCCTTCTATAGCGCGTACCATATATGGAGACCACAAACGCTATAAACAAACCTATTTCTCAACCTTTGACAAGGTTTATTTTACCGGAGATGGCGCTTTAAGGGACGCCCAAGGAAATTATAGAATTACTGGAAGAGTGGATGATGTTATCATTGTATCTGGCCATAATTTAGGCACAGCACCCATCGAGGATGTGATCAATCAACACCCTTTAATTGCAGAAAGTGCTGTTGTTGGTTTTGCTCATGATGTAAAAGGGACCGCTCTTTATGGATATGTTACCCCTAAAAATACCCATGATGCAAATCAACACCAACTCCGCAAAGAGATAAATGCAACTATTAGTAAAGAGATTGGTGCCATTGCAAAACTTGATAAAATTCAGTTCACACAGGGCTTACCAAAAACCAGGAGTGGGAAGATCATGCGAAGAATACTCCGCAAAATTGCTCAAAAACAAACCGATGCTTTAGGAGATATTTCTACCCTGTTAAACCCAGAGGTTGTAGAAGATATTAAAGAAAATGCACTCTAAGGTTTAAGAGTATTTCTTCATAAAACTTTCTGCTTTGGCTACCATGTTTTTGCTTCCGCAGAAAAAAGCGACACGCTGGTGTAGCTTGGTGGGTTTGATATCCAGAATTCTTGTATATCCATCACTGGCTTTTCCTCCAGATTGTTCGGCAATATAGGCCATGGGGTTGCACTCATACAACAAACGTAATTTTCCGTTTGGATCCTTAGAGGTGTTTGGGTACATGTATATGCCTCCTTTAATCATATTTCTATGAAAATCTGATACCAAAGATCCTATGTATCTTGAGGTGTAAGGTCTGTCTTGTACTTCTTTTTGGCAATATTTGATATAGTCTTTAACACCTTGAGGAAAATGCACATAGTTTCCTTCATTTACAGAGTAAATGGTTCCATCTTCTGGGAATTGTATGTTTGGATGGGATAAGTAATAGGTTCCAATGGCTGGATTTAACGTAAATCCATTCACCCCGTGTCCTGTTGAGTATACAATCATTGTTGAGGTACCGTATACGATATAACCTGCAGCAACTTGTTTGTTTCCTTGCTGTAAAAAATCGTTGATAGTTACCGGAGATCCCTCTGGGGTAATTCTTCGATAGATAGAAAAAATAGTCCCTACAGAAACATTCACATCTATATTAGAGGACCCATCCAAGGGGTCAATTAAAACAATATATTTATTGTCATTTTTTTCATTTCTATCTACAATGGTTATAAAGTCATCTTCTTCTTCACTGGCAATACCACAAACAATTTCTCTGTTGATGAGTGTTTTGATAAACACCTCGTTTGCATATACATCCAATTTTTGTTGATCTTCTCCTTGTACATTTGTATCTCCTGCTGCTCCCAAAATATCAACCAAACCAGCTTTATTTACTTCATGGTTTACCACCTTTGCTGCCAAACGAATAGAATTAATTAATCTAGAAAGTTCTCCAGAGGAGTATTTAAACTCCGTTTGATTTTCTATGATAAACTCTCCTAATGTTTTATTTTTATTTGGCATATTGAGTTGTTGAAGGAATTTAATACAAATATCGCATTTTTTAAGAAATTGAACCGATATTTGTGTATCAAAACCAGAACCAATGAGTGTTGTTGTTAGAAAAGCCAAGAAAGAAGATATGCCTCAGGTGCTGGAGCTTATCCAAGAACTTGCGGTGTTTGAGAAACAACCAAATGCGGTCCAGGTTGATGTTGCTACACTCCAGGCTGAGGGTTTTAGTAACCAACCCCTTTTTACTTGTTTTGTTTCTTTATTGGAGGGTCAAATTGTTGGCATGGCACTGTGCTATTTTAGATTTTCTACCTGGAAGGGACGAACCGTTCATTTAGAGGATTTAATTGTCAAAGAATCTAAAAGGGGTCAAGGAATTGGGATGGCTCTTTATAAAAAAGTTATGGAGCATGCAGCCTCTTTTAATGTAAAAAGAGTAGAGTGGGTTGTTCTTGGTTGGAACACTCCTGCCTTACAATTTTATGAAAAAACAGGCGCAACAATCTTAAAAGATTGGTATCTCGCTCAATTAGACCAGGAGGGATTGTCTAATTTTATTTCCACGAGTTGTTTCCCTAAAAATATACCTTAAAACATACCTTTGTGATGAACACTATGCATGTATTTAAATTTGGAGGTGCTTCTGTAAAAGATGCTCAAGGGGTTAGAAATGTGGCTACAGTTCTTAACCAAACTCAAGAAGCCAATCTTGTGATTGTAATTTCGGCAATGGGTAAAACCACCAATGCTCTAGAGGGTGTTGTGACGTGTTATTTTAATGAGCCTACAAAATTAAAACAAGCTATAGAAGCTATTAAGGCTTACCATTGGTCTATATGCCAGGAACTATTTACAGATCCCAACCAGCCAGTTTTTAGTTACCTACAAGAATTAATAACAGCCCTATCTTCTTTTTTACAAACCAATAAATCTACCAACAAGGCTTATGTTTACGATCAAGTAGTTGGTTATGGAGAGCTACTCTCTACCACTATTGTATCTACCTACTTAACTCAAAAGGGCCTACAAAATACTTGGATCGACATACGGACTTGTATTGTTACAGACTCTAGTTTTAGAGATGCCTGTGTTAATTGGCAAAAAACAAAGCAGCACATCGTCAAAAATATAGCGCCAAAGGGGATCACCATAACCCAAGGGTTCTTGGCGGCAGAGGCTAGCAATAATTTTACAACAACACTAGGAAGAGAGGGGAGTGATTATACCGCCGCAATTCTTGCCTATTGCTTAGACGCGGCAGGTGTAACCATCTGGAAAGATGTTCCTGGGGTTTTAAATGCAGACCCTAGGTATTTTAATACCACAAGGTTATTAAAGCATATTTCATACAGAGAAGCCATAGAGTTGGCTTTTTATGGTGCTTCTGTTATACACCCTAAAACACTACAACCTCTTCAGAAAAAAGAAATACCCTTATTTGTGAAGTCTTTCTATGATCCCTTAAGCCCAGGGACTTGTGTTGGGAAGGGAGTTACCCTAGATCCAAAAACAGCCTGTTTTATTTTAAAGAAAGAACAGATCCTACTGTCTTTATCATCACTTGATTTTAGTTTTATGGTGGAAAAAAACATTAGTGATGTGTTTACCTTGCTTGACACCTATAAAATGAAGGTTTCCTTAATTCAAAACTCAGCCATTAGTTTTTCTGTAGTTATTGATGATGCCTATCATAATCTGGATAGCTTACTCTCATCACTTCGTGCCGCCTTTAGAGTGAGTTGGAATGAGAATGTGACTCTTTACACCATCCGTCATGCATCTTCAAAAGATGTGAAGTCTCTTATCCAAAACAAAAAGGTGTTGTTAAAACAAGAAAGCAGAGAGACCATACAGGTGGTCATTAAAGATTAAAATAGGTTTTTGCAAAGTCAAGGCAGTAGCCTTTTATTTCCTCTCTTGCTTTTATAAATGCAGCCTCAGTCTGGGCTGTATCCCCTACAAATTTTGACGGATCATAAAAATTATGATGCAATCTTTTTGCATTTGGCGCAGCTATAAAAGGACAATTCTCATACGCATGATCACAAACCGTGATTATGTAATCCCAATCTATTTCTTTGTATTGATTTACATTGTTGGAGGTGTGGCCAGAGATATCAATTCCGTCTTTTTTCATGGCTAGAGCTGCTCCAGGATTGATTCCGTGTGTTTCTATTCCTGCGCTATATACGGTGGCCTTATCTCCAATAAGTTGATTTAGGTACCCGTGTGCCATTTGGCTTCGGCAACTATTACCTGTACAAAGTACTAGTATATTTTTCATGTGTTGTATGTATTTGGTATTATTTTATCTCTGTTAACAACACCCGCTTCCTGGTGCACAATTATTTACCCCAGACTGGGCGCTACTGGTTTCTGGAATCCCACAAATATCTTCTGCTTTGCAAGCTGTTTTTTGAGTAGCCAGTTGTATCATCAGATTGCTTCCGTGAATTTCAACACCTGCAACCCCCAATTGAGTGGTATGAAACAGCGCATTTCCATATTCAAAAAACACCTCGCTTTGGTTGATGTAAGGTCTTATTTTCCCTACGGTATTTAAAATAGCTAAGGCTTTGTTGCAACTCATAAATTCTGTTTTTCCTATCTCCAAAGGGCTTTCCCACAGCTGTATCACGGTTTGTTTCCAGGAGTCTTCTCTAGCACCGCAATCAACAGATGCTATACTAACATGTTTTACCTCAGTGATGTGGTAATTAGCGCCAACAAGTTGCCCTGGCATGTATTGAAATAGCAGGGATTTGTCTGAATGTTCTTCCAGGATGTTAAAAAACTCTTGTGTATTCATTGTTCTATTATTTTAAACTATTGTATTTCCTTTTTGAATGTTGTGGTAATTTTATGGGCAATAACTTGGGCTAATTTTTCTTTACTCTCAATAGTCCAACCTGCAATATGCGGGCTTAAAAGAACATTGTCCATAGCCAAAAGCTCTTCTAACTCCAATGGAATTTTTTCTGTAAATAATGTTTCGAAAGATGATTTTTCATACTCTAAAACATCCAAACCAGCACCTAGTATGGCACCACTCTTTAAAGCGCGAACTACATCTTTGGTAACTACGCTTTTTCCTCTGGCAGTGTTAATCAGCCAGAATGGTTTTTTAAACTCAGCTATAAATGCCGCATCAATCATGTTGTTAGTTTGTGGGGTCCAAGGGGTATGCAGGCTTAGCACATCTGCCTTTTCTTGCAGGTGTTGTAATGATACTTGAGTTGCATTTTTGTCTCCAACATCTTTTTTTATATCATAGCAGAGTACCTCGCAATTGAACCCTTTTAATTTTTCTGCAAATGAGCGACCCATGTTTCCGTAGCCAATAATGCCAATGGTCTTTCCTTGAATCTCCAGCCCTCTGTTAAGCTCTCTATTCCACTGCCCAGCCTTTACTTGCCTATCTGCGCTATTTAATTTATTAAACAGTGATAACAACATCCCAAGGGTATGCTCTGCCACTGCAGTTTTATTTCCCCGGGGGGCTGCAAATAGGGTTATATTTTTACGCGCTGCATAAGAAATATCGATGCTTTCTAGACCAGCTCCAACACGGGCTATAAATTTAAGATCAGTAGCCGCATCAATAAATTGCTTGTCGATTTTAAACCTACTTCTAATGATAACACCATTGTAGGAGGCTATTATTTTTTCTATATCTTGTTTTGATGAGGTGTAATCTAGGTGGCAGTCAAAACCAGCTTGGGTGAGTTGCTGCAAGAGTAAGGGATGGTTTTGATCTAGATGTAATATCTTCATTATTCAATTCAAAGCTACAAAAATACCAAGTCTTTGCTCAGGCATCTATGGCTATAGATTATATAAAAGTTAAATTTTTGGATAGGCGCTTACTGTTTTTTCATGCACCACATCCCCGGTGTGTTTGGTGTCTAGTTTTTCAAAAAGTAACACATGTACTTCTTGATCTGTATGACTTTTAGGACAGTGCTCCACTCCCTTGGGGACAACAATGATTTCTCCTTGTTGGACGATCTCTATTTTGTCTCTAAAATGCATTTCTAACACTCCCTTTTGCACAAAAAAAAGCTCATCTTGCTCTTGGTGAGTGTGCCACACAAATTCTCCTTGAATTTTTGCCAGTAGTATTTGCATGTAATCCACAACCGCTATTTGATGTGGATGCCATTTTTTGTCAAACTTGCTGAATTTTTCTTTGATATTTATTGGGTGCATCGGGTTATTTTTTTGGGCATAAATTTGAAGGCTACCATGGTAATCGACAGGCGGTAGAAGCTTAAAAATTCAATATCATTTTGGCTATAAAAAAGAACAAAAATATTCCAAAAATATCATTGCTTGTTGTGATAAAGGGACCTGTTGCAATAGCTGGATCAATGCCTTTTTTGTCTAAGATTATGGGCACAAAGGTGCCTATTAGCGCTGCTACTATAATAACCAGCAGCATAGAAATAGCAATGGTAAAGGAAACTTTTTGGTCTATTGCAGATACCATTCCAAATAAAACAACCAAAAGGCCAAGTGTTAAACCATTTATAAGGGCGAGCCCCACTTCTTTAAGCAACCTTTTAAACAAGCTTCCCTTGACATTGTCATTGGCCAAACCCTGAACAATAATAGCACTCGATTGTACACCCACATTCCCTGCCATGGCAGCAATCAGCGGGGTAAAGAAAAACAATTCTACATGTGTTGCAAGGGCCTCATCATATCCCCTCATGATATACACACTTCCAAGACCTCCTATAAGTCCAAGAACAAGCCAAGGCAATCTTGCTTTGGTGAGGTCTAAAATACTGTCATCTGCCTCTACGTCTTGAGAGATACCGGCAGCCATTTGGTAATCTTTTTCTGCTTCATCTTTTATAAAATCTACAATATCATCAATGGTAATTCTACCTACCAAAACGCCTTGTTGATCTACAACGGGAATGGCTTCCAAATCATACTTTTGCATGATACGTGCCACTTCTTCATTTTCTGTATGTACCGTAACGTAATCTACCTTTGGTATGAAAACATCACTAATTTTTGTTTTTGCCTCTGCGGTGAGTAAATCTTTTAGAGAGAGTCTACCGGTTAGTTTTCCATCTTTGTTGGTGACATATATAGAATGAACCCGGGTAACATTCTCTGCCTGTCGGCGCATCTCTCGAACGCATCCTGCAACGGTCCAAGTTTCTTTTACCTGTACCAGTTCTTTGGCCATTAAAGCTCCAGCGGTATCCTCATCATAGTTAAGAAGCTCAACAATATCTGCAGCACGCTCTTGGTCTTTGATTTTATTTATTACTTTTTGCCGGATGTTTTTATCCAGTTCTCCAATGATATCTGCGGCATCATCTGTGTCTAGTTCTTGAAGTTCTGCGGCAATTTCTTTGGGTGAGAGGCGTTCCAGGATTTTTTCTCGCACATCATCATCTACCTCCATTAGGGCCTCAGATGTTAAATCACTCTCTAGTTGTTTAACTAGGTAAATTGCCTGATCGCTTTTAAGTTCCTCTATGAGCTCTGCGATGTCTGCAAAGTGAAAATCTTGCAATACTTCGCGTAACGCATTCCCGTCTTTTTTGGCAATGAGTGTGGCTATTTGCTCTATAAAATCACTGGTGAGTTGAAATTGCATCGGCTTCTAATTTTTGTGTTAGTGCAATAAATTGCGCTACTGATAGCTGCTCGGGTCTTTGCCCAAAGATAGCATCTTCTTTTATTTTATCTGAAAGATTAAAAGATTTTAAGCTATTTCTTAGGGTTTTCCGTCTTTGTTGGAAGGCTGTTTTGACAACTTTGTACAGCATGGCTTCGCTGCAATTAATCTCTAAAGAGGCTTTTCTTAGCAACCTAAGCACACCGCTCTCTACTTTAGGTGGTGGGTTAAATACTGTAGGTGGCACTGTAAAAAGATACTCTGCATCATAAAACACTTGGGTTAGTACAGAGAGGATACCGTAGGTTTTACTACCTTCTTTGGCGCAAATTCGTTGTGCAACTTCTTTTTGAAACATACCACTGAATTCTGGCACCTGCTGTTTTAACTCAAGCATTTTAAATACAATTTGGGTAGATATATTGTAAGGGAAGTTCCCTGTAATACCAAATTGCTGGTCTCCAAAATAATCTTGGAGGTCTTCTTTTAAGAAATCTGCCTCCAGAATCTGAAGGTTTTCATTTGGGTAATGCGCCATTAAATACTCCACAGATTCTCTGTCTATATCCATGGCTACTAGATTGATGTCTTTTTGTAGCAAATATTTGGTCATCACTCCTGTTCCTGGTCCAATTTCCAATACATTTTTATACCCTTTAAGGCCAAGGGTTTGAGAAATATCATTGGCAATTTTTTCGTCTGTCAAAAAGTGTTGCCCTAGAAATTTTTTAGCGCGCACCCCATCGTTTTGTGAATTAAATTCTCGCTTAGCAACCGGGCTGTGTTTAGTGTATCTTTTGTTTTTTGCCATGGTTCATTTATTGCTCAGATATTACCTCTAGCTCTGTTCTAAAGGCTATAAATTTACCCTCAAATTGTTTGCTCTGAGCCCTTAGTGTTGCAGCATCCTCTTTGTAATACCTCTCAAGAGTTTGTTTGCTGTCTGTGGTGTATTGTACCGAGTAGGTTATACCTCCCATTTGCTCTTCTACCATTACTTTGGTCATAAGGGCTTTACTAAATTTTTGGGTCGCTAACATGGCTGGGATATGGCTATTTTTCATCCAATCTAACCATCTCTGGTGTATGTCGTTTTCTACGTTTATAGTCACGTTATATATATACATAAGCTTTTTTATAGGCTGTTTTTATTAACTTCCTCGCAGGATTCGATACCTTTTTCTGGCCTGGGTAAAATAGATGCTATCTGCAAAATCAAAAATAATTTGCTCGTAATACTCTTTTGCTTTTTGAGGGTTTTGCAATTGATTCTCGTATAAATTTGCGAGCTTAAAATACGCATCATCTGCTAAGATTTCATCTTTGTACAGCTCAATTATTTTAAGGTAATTGGCCTCTGCTTTTTTGTAAAACCCAGTAATTTCATAGAGTTCTGCTTGTTTTAAGAGCGCCTCGTCTTCTATTTTCTCTCCTTTGTGGCTTGTCAAAATCTCTGATAAAACTTCGATGGCTTGGGTGTTTTTGTTTTGAAGGGCAAGGAAATCTGCGCGGGCATATTTTTTTAGAGCTGTTTGCAGTGAATCTTCCAGGGTATTGTCATGAATCATGAGTGTCATTTTCAAGGCATCATTAGCGATGAGCTGGGTGGTAGATTTACGCAATACATCTGTTTGGGCTTTTGCCCAAACAAAATCTCCTTTAAAGTAACTTGTTCTTGCCACCTTAAACCTGGCCTCTTGTGCCAAGACATCACTCTTCACTTTATTTTGTATTTGAGAGTAATAAATAAGGGCTCTATTAAATTTTTGGTCAAACACCAGTATGTCTGCTAACTCCATTTTTACCATAGCTTCTTGGTAAGGATCTAGGGGTTTTTTGATAAGATTTTTTAGATTGGAAATGGCAAGGGATACTTTATTGGCAATAAAAGCCAAAAAGTGATTGTAGTTTATTTGAAGCAAATAGCTTTGGCTACCACGGCCATATAAATCAAGTAGGGCTTCAAACTCTTGGGCTATTTTTGTGTAGTCTTTTTCTTGGGCAGTGGCCAACCTAATTTTCATCAGGTATTGATGCCCCTGGAGTTTGGCAATTGGGGTTACAGATTTTTCAATTAAAAAATTGATGATCTGCTCTGCATTTTGATAGTCTTTTTCATCTAAGGTAATTTCAGCAAGATCAATGATTGCTCTAAGGTCTTGATCTCCCATTCTTTTATAAATAGCTTTCTCTTGGATAAATGCCTTGTCAAATTCTTTTTGTTGGATAAACAACCAGCTTAAAAACTCGTTGTATAACACATTTGGTCCTTGCTGTAATTTTTTCAGTAGTATTTTTCTAAGGATGCCATTTGCCTTGTTTTTTGGGTCTTGTGTGATATAGAGGCTAAAATTACGCTGCGCTAATGGCTTGTAACGCTGTTGTAGCTGTACGGCATTGACGTATTTTAAAAACATCTTTTCAAGGGCTCCTTGCTCTCCGTATATGCGGGCAACTTGAATGTTATAATTTACTGCTGGATTTAGCTCCATTGCTTTTTCATAGGCTAAAATTGCCTTGTCCAGCAAGCTAAATTCTTCAAACTTTCTGGCAATAAGCGAGCTGTAATTTGGTTTTTGGGCTACTAATTCAAGGGCTTTGGCGTAGTATGTGTTTGCAAGAGAATCTTTTTTTTGTAAGGAATAATTATGTCCTATGTCAACTAAGTATTGGTTTTGCCCGTTGCGATATTTTAATTGTTTTTCTAACAATACTTGAGCAGCCTGAAAGTTCTCTAACTGCTGATAGGCCTCTACAAGCTTTAGGGTGTACTGGCTTTTATAGGGCGCTTTGGCATATAGTTTTTGATAAATAGAAATAGCCTTTTGATATTCTCCACGGTCAAAGTAGTTTTCGGCCAGAGTTTCGCTTTGCGAAAAAACCGAACTACCTACAAGAAAAAATAAAAACACATACAATAACCGCATAGGGTAAAGATAGTGTTTTTAGCCTCTTCTATAAAGAGAAAAACCACTGCTTTACAAAGTAAAACAATGGTCTGTAGCTCTAAAATAGAGTATGGGATACATGGGCCTTAGGTTATCATGTCAAAACCACAGTAGGGAACCAGGACCTCCGGAATTTTAATACCCTGAGGGGTTTGGTAATTTTCTAAAATACCTGCCAATACTCTTGGTAAAGCCATTGAACTACCGTTTAGGGTATGTGCGAGTTTGTTCTTGCCATCTGTGTCTTTGAAGCGAAGTTTTAGTCTGTTTGCCTGAAAAGTTTCAAAATTAGAAACAGAGCTTACTTCAAGCCATCTATCTTGTGCTGTTGAGAAGACTTCAAAATCATAAGTGATTGCTGCTGTAAACCCAAGATCTCCACCACAAAGGCGCAAAACCCTGAAAGGAAGTTGTAGCTCTCTCAATATATTAGAAACGTGTGCTACCATATCCTCTAATGCTTTTTGACTCTTATCTGGATGCTCGACACGTACAATTTCTACCTTATCGAATTGGTGCAATCTATTTAGGCCTCTTACATGGGCGCCGTAACTACCCGCTTCTCTTCTAAAGCAAGGAGTGTAACTAGTGCAGGCAATGGGAAGATCTTCCTCTTGAATCAAATCTCCTCTAAACATATTTGTTACAGGCACCTCTGCCGTTGGTATGAGATACAAATCATCTACCCCTGCGTGATACATTTGCCCTTCCTTATCTGGCAGTTGTCCGGTTCCAATGCCAGAGGCCTCATTTACAAGATGTGGCACTTGGTACTCTGTATATCCTGCTGCTGTATTTTTGTCAAGAAAATAAGAAATAAGGGCACGTTGTAGGCGGGCGCCTTTTCCTTTATAAACAGGAAATCCAGCACCTGTGATTTTAACACCTAGTTCAAAATCTATGATATCGTATTTTTTTGCTAGTTCCCAGTGCGCCATGGCATCTGGAGCTAATTTAGGTATATCACCCTCTCTGTGGGTTTGCTCATTGTCATTCTCATCCTGCCCAGAGGGTACTAGCTCTTGAGGGATGTTAGGTATGGTATACAATAACTCTTGCAGGGTTTTAGAAATATTTTTTAACTGCTCATCCAAGGTTTTTGATGCTTCTTTCAAAGCGCTTGTTTTTTCTTTGAGGGTAGTTGCCTGGTCGGCTTTTCCTGATTTGAATAAAACACCAATTTCTTTAGACAGCGCATTGGCTTTTGCTAGGGTATCATCTAGTTTAGATTGCGTAGCACGACGGTTGTCGTCTGCATCTAGAACTTGATTGATTACTGGTGTTGCATCTATCCCTCTTTTTTTTAAGGCTTTGATGAAGGTTTCTTTATGATCTCTAATGCGTTGTACTTCTAACATGTTTCCCTTACTTTTTATAAGGCAAAGTTATGGAATTTGAAATAATGAGGCCTTTATTGTGATAGAAATTAGCAACTAGGTGTAGTGTCTTTTAAAATTGAGACTAGAAGCGAGCTACTGCTTGTGATAGCTTGGGTATTTTATTTTTATTTGGACAAAGATTTCTAAAAACGGTTTAATAAAAACCCCATAATCACTAGTATGAATATTATAAGTAACACCACAGATTGCATATTGCGCGCTTTGTCTTTTTTAGAATTTTTGTTCAGCATACTAGAGATTTATCTGCTAGGTATAAAGATAACTATTAATTTTTTGTGGCCGTGGCTGCTAGTTTTTTTGGAGCTGGTAAAATCCATCTTTGATGTGTAAAAGGAGACCATTTTTCTTGGCCAAGGTCTATAGTATCATTTATTAAGCGATGATAAGGGCTGCCGTTTACACGTACCCTTGTATTTGCAAATACGGCAACATCTTTTCCTTTTTGGGATTGTATGTGCTTAATTCTTTGAGCCAGTTGCCAAATAACATCTGGCTTTGTGCCAACAATTTTTTGTTGCTTTTTGGTGAGCATCTCCTTGATGTTGTACTTGCTTTTTTCTTTTGTTTTTTTGTCTTGGATATATATGGTGGTATACCCTGTTTTGCTTCGAAGCATCATGCGCCAACTCAGACGGTGCCCTTCCTCTGTCCATAAAACATCATCTTTGATGGCCAGATGTCTTAGCGGCAGGGCTATTTGTACTATAAAATACAAACATAGGGTACCGATAATTATCTTGCTGTGTTTTGGCACTTTAACTTGTGCTAGCTCATAGTGTTCTTTTTTTGGAAAAAACCGAAGTTGCAGGGTTTTGGAAGAGAAAAAGAAAAAGGCAAATGCCAAAGACATGAAAGGAAAAATCCCTATTTGAAACACCACAGCATTAAACAGATGAAACACAATAGAGCTGCAAAACGCTATAAAACGAGTACGTTTATAAAAAAGTAGGGGTATGATAAGCCCGTCAAAGAAAATCCCTACATATGCAATAGCATAGTGAACCCATTGTTGCTGTAAAAAAGGACCAATAAGCCAATAGTCTTTTTTGCTTGACATGAGTAAGCCTGTGACTGTTGCATCCAGCCAAGCTGGGTATAGCTTTGCAATACTTGCGTAGGTGTACACAATCCAAACCTGTAAAATAAGGGCATATAATACCCATCTGGGCATAGACCTTGATGCGATAGCGGGTGTTTGTCCAGCATCTATAGAAAACCATTTGTTGGCAGGTAAAAATACCATACCCCAAGAAAGCAGCAGCATTAAATAATAATGGTTATTGTAGCTGCTTTTTTGCATCAGATACACACCGCTCCACAACACAGCAAATCCAAACATACTGAGCCTGTATTTATATCCTAGCATGACTCCAACTCCTAGTATCCCCATACACATAAAGTAGCAATACATCCCGTTACCTTCAAGGGGTTGTAGAAACTCAAAACCAATAAAGTTAAATGTAAACTGCGGATCTATAAAGACTCTTTTTACCCACCCTGTTGCAATGGCTCCAAAACCTTCTAGAGCGATAAGAAAACCAAATACAACTCGAAAGAGCACAAGACCAGAATTATCAATATGTTTAAATAGTAGCTTATGCAAGATCTCGTATATAGTTTCGGGCAAAGGCTTCGTCTTTTTGTATGGCTTTTTTTAAGTCTTCTAGATTGTTAAAAGTAGCCTCTTCCCGAATGTGCTTTAGAAAGTATATCTGTAGTTGTTTGTCGTACAAATCTGTGTGGGTGTCTAAAAAAAATGTTTCTATACTCTTTGCAGTGCCACCCACTGTAGGGTTTGTGCCTATGCTTGTTATGCCATAGGTAAGGGTGTTATCTATAAGTGCTTTTACCACATACACCCCATTTTTTGGTATGAGCTTATAGGTTTGTGAAACATGCAAATTGGCCGTAGGGTAGCCGATGGTTCTTCCAAGGGCTTTTCCTTTGGTTACGGTGCCCGTTATAGAAAAGGGGTAGCCCAGGTATGTATTGGCAGTATCAATAGCTCCTTTTGCCAGTGCTTTTCTAATTTTGGTAGAACTCACAGACACCTCATTTAGTTGTTGGGCGCTTATCTCCTCTACCTCAAAACCAAACTCTACGCCGTATTTTTTAAGATCTTGGATGTCTGCATTTCTGTTTCTCCCAAAGCGGTGATCATAGCCAATAATTATTTTTTTAGCCTTGAGTTGCCCCACCAAAATATCTCTAACATATTGTAGCGCGGTAAGTCTTGAAAACTCATAGGTAAAGGGTTCTACTACAAAATAATCTAAACCAATTTCTTGTAGGAGTTGTTTTTTTTCTGCCAGGGTATTTATGAGTTTTATCTCGCTGTCTTTTTGTAAAACCATTCTGGGGTGTGGAAAAAAAGTAAGCACCACAGAAACAAGCCCCTCTTCTTTTGCTGAACTCACCAGACGCTTTATAATTGCGCGATGGCCAACATGTACACCATCAAAGGTGCCAATGGTGATCACACTTTGTGAATTACTTTTAAATTCAGCGGTTGTTGCAATTTGCTCCATGTGTGTTATCCGTTAAAGCTGTTCATGGTATTATCTAGCCCAGCCAGTGCAAAAGATTCTATCGCTTGAATGCTTGTTGGAATCTTGGCTTCTAGCTGTGAGGCTTCTTGAGGGGTCCACTGTCCAAGAACGTAATCAATTTGTTTGCCTTTAGAAAAGGCATCACTGATACCAAATCTAAAACGAGGGTAGTTCACAGTAGCAAGGATCTGTTGTATGTCCTTAAGGCCATTGTGCCCTCCGTTACTTCCTTTTGCTTTTATTCTTAGGGTTCCAAAGGGTAGGTTGAGGTCATCTGTGACTACCAGTAGGTTTTCTATGGGGATATTTTCTTTCTCCATCCAATATTTAACAGCCTTACCGCTGAGGTTCATCAAGGTGCTGGGTTTTAAAAGAATAAGTGTACGCCCTTTTTTTTTGTGGGTAGTGATATCTCCTAATTTTACGGTTTCCCAGCTAAGGTCTGCTTGTTTTGCTAAGGCATCAAGGATTTTAAAGCCAATGTTATGGCGTGTATTTTTATAGGCAGGGCCAATATTGCCAAGGCCAGCAATTAAAAATTTTTTCATATCCAAGCTTCCTGTTTTTGTGGCAGTTGTTTGTTGTTTCTTTGGTAAAAATAAAAAAAGCATCCCGAATTAACGGAATGCTTTGTATATAATTAGCTTTATGGTAATTATTCTGCTGGAGCTGCTTCTGGAGCTGCTGCGCCTTCTGCGCCCTCAGCACCTTCTGCACCTTCTTCTTCCTCTTCTTCTTCGTCATCAACAGCTGTTCTAGATGTTCTGACTTGACAAATCACCGTGTTGTCTGTATGAAGGATTGAGAATGTATCTTGCTTTACGGCAGTGATGTACATTTTTGAACCAATCTTCATTTCTGTGATGTCTGCGTCTATAAAATCTGGAAGGTTTTTTGGTAAGGCTTTGATACGTAATTTACGAGTTACTATTCTTAGCACACCTCCATTTTTAACTCCACGAGAGTTTCCTGATACACGAACAGGAATTTCCATCATAACTTCTTTATCATCGAATATTTGATAAAAGTCTATGTGAAGTATTCTGTCTGTTACTGGGTGGAATTGAATGTCTTGTAAAATAGCATTAATTTTCACACCCTCTAGCTCAATTACTACCGTATGCACATCTGGAGTGTATACGAGTTTATTGAAGGAAAGCTCTGATGATTGAAAGTGAATAGGCTCGTCTCCTCCGTATACTACGCAAGGAACCATACCAGCATTACGCAGGGCAGCAGTTGCTTTTTTGCCTACGATTTCTCTTTTTGATCCGTTGATTGTAATTGATTTCATTTTAAATATTTAATTTATAATTGCTTATTTTCCCGAAATTTCGGGCTGCAAATATAAAATTTTATATTGTAAAGAGATTACTCTTAGGTACAATTTTACCTCAAAGAGTAAAAATCAGTGGTGTATCAATAGTTTTAGTCTTTTACTAATGGTAAACGTCTGTATTACTACATTAAGAATTTAGAACTAATAGACTCGTTTTGGTGGACACTTGTCATTACCTCAGCAAAAAGATTGGCACAGGTTAATACTTTTAATTTTGGGTTTTTTTGGCTCATGGGTATCGAGTCTGTAACAATAAGTTCTTGTAGGTTAGAGTTTTCAAGGCGCTCAAAAGCGCTTCCAGACATAATGGGGTGGGTGCAAATTGCTCTCACACTCAGGGCGCCACGTTCTATCATAAGGTCTGCAGCTTTTGTGAGTGTGCCAGCGGTATCTACCATATCATCAACCAGTACTACATTTTTACCTTTTACATCACCGATGAGTTCCATGTGGCTTATAACGTTGGCTTTTTCTCGCTGTTTGTAGCAAATTACAACATCACTGGCAAGCGCTTTTGAGTAAGCATAGGCCCTTTTACTACCACCCATATCTGGCGAGGCAATGGTTAAATTATCCAGCTGTAGGCTTTCTAGATAGGGTAAAAAGATGGTAGAGGCGTAGAGGTGATCAACAGGTTTTTCAAAGAAACCTTGAATTTGATCTGCGTGGAGATCCATGGTGATGATACGGGTAGCTCCAGCGGTTTCTAGCATTTTGGCAATGAGTTTGGCTGCAATAGGTACTCTTGGTTTGTCTTTTCTATCTTGTCTTGCCCAACCAAAGTAAGGCATAACGGCTGTAATATGTCTTGCACTGGCACGTTTTGCGGCATCACACATGAGCAGTAGTTCCATAAGGTTGTCACTACTTGGGTGGGTAGAGCCTATTAAAAACAACCGACATCCTCTTACAGATTCTTCAAAACTTGGCTGAAACTCTCCATCGCTGTAGGTGGAGGTAATGATATTTCCTAGAGGAAGCCCATAGGCTTTTGCAATGTCTTTGGCTAGTGATTGGCTTTGTTTACAGGCAAAAATCTTTGGTGTTGGCATGGCGAGTTTGTTTTTGATGTAACAAATGTAAAAGAAAACAGCAGAAGGGAAACTGGAAGTTATACCGAGTTATTAAGAAAATATTAAGATTTGCTCTTGGGCAGACAAAAACTAAATTTTTCTTGATACCAATTTCTATCTCTAATTTTATGGAGCAGCCAGATAGTGTGTTGTTTATAGAAAATACATCTGTAAAGGGTATATAAAAACAGCCGTATGTCGATGTACCACTTTATTCTTTTGTTTTTTTATAATGAAATATACAAGCTCTTTTTTATTTGTACTTACTAATAAAAAATGGCACCCATCTAACAGTGGGTGCCATATAAAAAGAGATACAAGTACTAGGCTAGCTTACAAAGCCCATGTGGTGTACTAAGATTTATGCTAAAGAATAAGCTTCTTTGCGTAGGTTTGGTTGTTAGCGCGTAACTGGAGCACATAGGTACCTGTAGGGATATTTTGGGTTGAAATTCTATCTGAGGAACTATTGGGGTTTATTATTTTTGTTCTTAGTTGCATGCCCAGCATGTTATACAGCGTTGCGCTTATTTTTCCTGCAACTGTTGGCAATCCTTGAATCGTTAGGTATGAATCGTTAGGTGCTTTAAACACAACTAGACTGTTTGTATCAAATACATTATTGGAGGCCAAGACTTCACCGCCTAATATCTCTGAAGAGAAAACAACTTGAAATCTTCCTTCTCCGCTTAAATTACTTTGCGCGGTATATTCAAAATCTTTTCCTACTATGGGGGTAAAGGTACCTTCAAGGATATCTTCAATGTATACGTTTACATTCTCTGGCATGACACTTTGTGAGATATGGATTCTAAAGGTTTGTCCTTCCATTTGGTTTACAACTAAGGGCACTGCTTGGTTATACATAGACTCAAGACCCATAGCGTTGATGGCAAAATTTGTTCCTTGATTGTCTTCTACTAGTTGCGAGCTCAGTGGCATATCTTGGTCAAAAGCACCTGCGTCATATCCTGGGTCTAATCCTAAGGTAAGACCATCTTGAAAGTAGAATCTTGTTTCTGCAGCTTCTGTATTCCCATTATATAGTTTTAAAAATAGGGAGTAGGTAGTTAAAAAAGGTGCATTTGATACCTGTTGTTGCTTAGAGTGATTTGAAATCGAATTTACAGTATTTATCGTGTCAAAATTTGAGGGTATTTCATGATTTTTTGAATGGCTTGTAAAAGAGAAAAGTAAGGCTAATGTCGGAAGTAAAATAATTTTTTTCATGGTGTTTTTTTTGGGGGTTATTAAATCTTATGGGACAAAAGTACAAAATAATTCCAAAAAAAAGCATTTTATCGATAAAATAATACACTTAATCGTAAAAATTAGGTATTTTTTTAATTAAAAAAAGGTATTTCCTACACCAAACACCCTTTAAATGCTATGTTTCTTTATTTGTAACGTTTTTTTAATTTTTTTTCAAAAAAATGTATTTTAACAGATAAAAATAACACTTTATCGTATTTTTTAAACATGTAATTTATTATTTGAAGTAAATTCCTACAAATATTTTTAAAATCTGTAAGGTCAAAAAGTAGGATTATTGGAGGCTGTTTTTTCTGTTTTTTTGTGTGCTTTTAAAGGATGCTTCACAAGATCAATAAAGGTGTCATTTTTGTGTACATTGTTATGGGCCCAAAAAACAAAAAAGCAAGCTTTATGTTTTAGCTTGCTTTTTGATTGATTTTGTACACACCCCACTCCAATTATCGAACTTTTTCTTGCAAGATTTGGATAGGTTAAGAGATTTCACTCTACGCTTAAATACGGTTTAAATTTCACTATTGTAGTTGTATTTAAAAAGAAATGTTCTATTTTTGAGAGAGATTTAATTAATCATTTAATCACTAATTAATGAAACAATTTTTTACACTATTAGCTGCAGTATTACTAACTGTAACAACCTTTGCCCAAGGAAATTTAACTGTTACAACAGGCAACACGCTAACCATTAAAGAGACATCTTCAATAACAGCCTCTGGAGACCTCACTAACAATGGCACGGTAACCCTAAACTCCTCCGAGGATGATTTTTCTTCTTTAATTGTTGACGGTACAGCTATTGGAAATATAGTTTACAACAGATATGTTAACTCCTATGACACCAATGATCTTGGTGGCGGTTGGGATTTAGTAGGGGCGCCAGTTGGGATGACCATTGCAGATTTTATAACTGCAAACGGAGCCAATATCCAAGTACTTGGAAATGAGTATGCTTTTAGCCAGTATAACAATGTAACCGACCTATGGGAAAGATACCCAGTAGAAGAGCAAACAGGCAGCTTTACTACTGGCCAAGGATATTCTATGGCAACTAACGCTGGAGATGGTGCTACAGTAGCTTTCACTGGTGATATAGAAACTACATCTCAAAATATTGATATTATAAATAATAATGATGCTAATGAAGGAGTTGGTAGAAGATGGAATTTAGTGTCTAATCCGTTCCCTTCTTACATTAATGGAAATACGGCTGCAGGAGCAAGCAACTTTATAGATACAAATCTCGCTGTTATTGACGGTAACTATGGAGCTGTCTATGGTTGGAATGGTGCTAGCTATGATATTTATAACCTGCTTACAGGCGCCTTTTCAATAGCTCCTGGTCAAGGATTTTGGGTAGCAGCTGCAAGCCAAGATGCTGCACTGCTTAATTTCACAGCTGATATGCGTACAATTGCAGGGACTGGAGATTTTGTTCTAACCCCTCAACCTCTTACCTACCATATAGCTTTAAAACTATATAATGGAGAGGCGCAACAGGCAAAGACTAATTTATACTTTAGAGATGGACTCTCTTTAGGGCTTGACCCTGGATATGATGCAGGATCCTACAATCAGTCAGCAAAATTAAGCACAAGATTACCACAAGGTCCCCAAGAAATAGCATTTGCAAGAAATGCTATGGGTATGGATGCTATGCAAAATACCAGAGTGCCTCTAGAGATACGACAAAATGCAGGACAGGCCGTTACTATTAGTATCGCAGATATGGATCTGCCAGAAGATATCTATGTATATCTAGAGGATACGTTAAACGGCACCTTTACCTCACTAAAAGATGGAGACTTTGAGCTGATAGCACAAAGTGATCTTAGCGGAGTGGATAGATTCTTTATTGTCTTTAAATCAAACAGTGTACTCTCTAGTGGAGACACTCTTGGTTTAGACACGTTAAATATATATAAAGCAAATACAGAAAACTTTGTAACTATAGCAGGTATAACGCCAAGTCTTGGTAAACT
>Ga0206123_10000809_pt1 | contig 30393 bp, 29 predicted proteins | sample Helgoland_Spring_2_FD_160086 | JGI IMG/M metagenome (GOLD analysis project Ga0206123, IMG submission 160086) | Pelagic subsurface seawater microbial communities from Kabeltonne, Helgoland, North Sea - Helgoland_Spring_Bloom_20160316_1 | ecosystem: Environmental > Aquatic > Marine > Epipelagic ...
TATATTTTTTAGAAGATATACTCGAAATAAATGTATATGGTAGTGTTATATTAAGTTTAGGAGTATTATCATCTAATACGTATTGTGATTGATTACCTACAGTTAATACCGTTTTTTCAATAGGTATATTTCCTTTAGTACTAAGTAAATGAGTAGCTTTATTTAATTTATTTGTTATAATAGATTTTATTTCACAATTTTCAATAAGTTCACAGTTTGGATGATTTTCCATAAAATCCCATACATAATTATTTAATATAGTATAATCTATTAAATAATCTCTGGAATCACACACATAAACGCCCCCTTGTCCTTCAAAATAGTCTTTATTAATATCAAATATTCTATATGCTTCTAAAGGTGTTAGTATGCTTGAGTCGGTTTCTGGGTTATTTTGAATCCAATTATCCCACGCATATATACTTTTATTTTTAGTAGATGTTATTAACATTGGTCCATAAGTTTGATTTACCTTAATATCAGATATAGGGAACTTATTTACCATTAAATTTTTTTTAAGTTTTGATTGTAGACTAAACTTTCTAATCCATCCCCAGGGTGTTTGATTATTTTCTCTAGAAAATTTATTACCAGCATCGATTACTCTTACAGATCGACCTTTTTTAAGTAAATTATACGCAAGCATACCTCCCATTTGTCCAGCCCCAACTATAGTTAATAATTTATTCATATTTTAATATGAGATAAATTTTAATATGAGATAAATTTTAATATGAGATAAATTTATTATATAATATATATATATATATATAATGAAATCTAAGTATATTATTGGAATAATTGGATTAACTTCATTGATTTTAAAATCTAAAAAATATATTGCACTTACTCCGTATAAAGGCACTTATGATCTTCGGACAGAAACTAAAATGGGTAATTTAAAAATTGGCACTGCTGTATTAAATCTAGAGATTAGAAATGATCAATTTGAATTTACAACAGAAGCTAAAACTGAATCATTATGGAAAGCTTTGTATGATTATTTTAGATCTGAAAAAAGTATAGGTAATATAATTGACGGTCATATTATTATTAGTAACTTTAGTGTGATAGAAAAAATAAAAAGTGAAGTTAAAAAAAACTATAAACTTACAATCATTGATAGAAATTACGTCAATTCTAGTACCGGAAAAAAATGGACGATTGAACCAGGAAACCTTGTTGATCAGCTAAGTGTATACCTTGCTCTTTCAATCGACATTCAAAAAAATCCTGACCAAGTTGAATTCATTTATCAAGTCGCAGAGGAAGATGGAGTTGAGTATCAAACGTTTTTAGTTGAGGGGTATCAAACCGTTACTATTGAAGACAACGAGATAGAAACTATTGTAATTAATTGTCCAGAATTAGAATTAACTTTAAACCTATCCATTAGAGATAATTTGCAGCCTGTAAAGATTCATAAAATTAATGGAAAAACTGCATTTACAATGATTTTGGTGGGATTTGATTAGAGTTTGAGTTTATCACTAAAATATAATACTAAATTATCTCTGAAACTAGTATTTGTGTAATTTTGGGAGGAAATATTTCTAAGTATTAATTGTAGATAGGACTTTATAATCAATTATTATGATGATCCATTATTTCTACATATACATTTTAAGTAAATCATACATGAATATACTTCTCCCCAACTATAGTTAATAATTTATTCATATTTTAATATGAGATAAATTTATTATATAAAAATAATTTAATACTATTATTAAATTAATTACTATTATGTATAAACACGTGCTTAAAAAAAATAAACAAAAGTATAATTTATCTTTTTTCTCTAATAAATCATTAGAGAAAATTGGAAGTATTTTATTTTCAGCGAATACCAATAATAGTGGATACATCATTAATTTATTAGTATCTGAAAAATTTAGAAAAAAAGATTATGGAACTATACTAATTAAAAATGCTGAAAATATACTGATAGAAAAACATAATATTAATACTATTAGACTAACTGCGTGGGAAAATACTTATATTTCTGGTAGTTTATTAGGTTTTTTTGAGAAAAATGGATATAGTATAACAGATAAAAAAGATATATCCTATTATGATAATGGATATGATATTTATAATATTATTCCAATGATAAAAAGAATGTAATTATAAAAAGATATAGTATTAAAGATAATTTGATTCATTATATATTATAAAATTAATATAAATGTCTTCTGCTAGAATTGATGCTATAGATTATAATGCGAATGTTGTACATAGTTGGAAAGGGGAAAAAATAACTAGTAATGGTGTGGATAAAAATATTGTAGTTAAGTCATTTTTAAGTGGAGAAACTCCAAAAACGACGGATTTAAAAGAACGATTAGAAATACTTCTGATCAGATGTTTTAGTTTTACGTCAAAACTATGTAATTATGATGAATTAACAGGTATGCATTCATCTGGAGATGATATGTTCTGCTCAGTTCTTACAGGCAGCGATGCTATTAGTGACCATCATTGTGCAGGTAGTATACAATACAATAAATCAAGTGAGATATATTTAAAATATTTAGAAATAATGTTTTGGAACAAATATAAAGTTATTACGGATCATACTTTAAAAAATAGGGAAATAAATATTTTGCGTAGCAGTGGATTAAAGGAAAAAGGACATATAGGAAACAGAACAATGAGATGGTCAATAACACACAACGAATTTATAATTAAAGTGTCCATAGAAAATGATACTCTTGAAAAACATATTGTTTTAGGAAAAATTTTAGAGTTAAATCCAGAACTGGAAATAGAGGTTAAACTACCTATAATAAATGATTTACCTGATTGGGTTAATGAAGAATATTTAGAATGGAAAAAATTTATTCATTTAAATTTAAAAAATATTAAAATAGTTGAAGAATAAGTAATCTATATTAATATATAATACCCAATTATGTTATATTATTTTATTTCCTATTATTTATTTCATAATAAATAAATAATTAAAAATAATTTGATTGATTTATTTTTTACTTAAAAATAATTAATTTATAGTTCAAAATGACAGAAACAAATATTACAGTTTCCATAAAACCACAAAATAAGAGGAAAAAGGTTGTTCTTAAAAAAAAAATATCTACAAGCAGTGTTAATAGTATAGATTCTCAAAGCCAGTTAAGTAATGTATCTGAATTATATAAAAAGATGAGTCACGTAGAACACGTTTTAGAAAAACCCGACAGTTATGTTGGGTCCACAGAAATTGAGGAAACGGAACAATATATTTTAAATGACGACGATCCTTCTAATATTAAAATAGAAAAAACAAGTTTTAGTTATTGTCCAGCATTTTATAAATGTTTTGATGAACTTTTAGTAAATGCTTTTGACCATTCTAAGAGACAATTAAGTAAAATAAAATCTGGAAATTCTTTAGCAGTTAAAGTTAGTAATATAAAGGTAGAAATAAGTGTAGAAGAAGGTTCAATATCGATATATAATGATGGTGATGGAATTGATATTGAAATCTTACCAGAATATGATATTTATCCACCAGAATTAATTTTTGGTACATTGTTAACTTCTACAAATTATAACGATGAAGAAAAGCGGGAATGGGGTGGAAGAAATGGTTATGGTGCCAAGTTAGCAAATATATTTTCCAAACAAATGGATATAGAAACTATTGATAAAAATAGAGGCAAAAAATTAAAACAGACTTTTAAAAATAATATGTCTATTAAGGAAACCCCTATTATATCTAAAACTGCTGCGGCTGGATGTACAAAAATAGTGTGGTATCCAGATTTTAAACGCTTTCATATGTCTGGATTAGATAAGGACCATCTTAACTTAATGAAAAAAAGAGTGTATGATATAGCAGCTTGTTCTAAATCCGATTTAAATGTATTTTTAAATAAAATAAAAATACAGCAAAAAACATTTGAGAAATATGTCAATTTATATATTGGGGATAAAAAGGAACATCCAAGAATTTATGAGGAAGGAGACGGCTGGTCAGTAGTTGCAACCTACAACAAAGATGAAATTTTTGACCAAGTATCTTTTGTAAATGGTATAAATACATCTAGGGGTGGTAAACACGTGGATTATATTGTAGACCAGATAAAGGATAAATTAGCAGTACTTATAAAGAAAAAGAAGAAAATCACGGTTAAGGGACCATATATTAAGAATCAATTACAGGTTTTTCTAAATGCGACTGTTGTTAATCCAGTTTTTGATGGTCAAACAAAAGAAACATTAAAAACGAATAAGAGTAAGTTTGAGCATTATATAGATTTATCAGCTGGATTTATAGATAGTTTGTTTAAAACGGATATTACTGAAAGAATTATACAGCAGACAAACTATAAAGAAAATAAGAATTTAGAAAAAACGGATGGAAAGAAAAAAAGCTACATTAAAATACCCAAACTATCTGATGCAAATCTGGCTGGAACAAAACACTCTAAAGACTGTGTTTTGGTATTAACAGAAGGAGATTCTGCTAAAACAATGGCTATTTCTGGGTTATCTGAAATAGGCAGGAGTAACTATGGGGTTTTTCCATTAAAAGGAAAAGTGTTAAATGTACGAGATTCTAGCAACGCGGATATTTTAAAAAATACAGAAATTAGTAATATTAAAAAAATTTTAGGTTTACAATCAAATAAACACTATACTAAAGAGACGTTGGAAAAAGAATGGCCGCTGCGCTATGGTAAAATAATGATAATGACAGATCAGGATTTAGATGGATCTCATATAAAAGGCTTACTTATTAATCTTTTCGACCATCTATGGCCTCTTTTATTAGATCAAGGATTTTTATGTTCGATGATTACGCCTATTATTAAAGCCAAGAAAAATGCTTCCGAAAAGGTATTTTATACTGTTCAGGATTATGAAAAATGGAAACTGTTGGATAAAAGTGGCTGGAAAATAAAATACTATAAGGGATTGGGAACATCGACAACAAAAGAGGCAAAAGAGTATTTTAAAAATATGAAATTAATTAATTATACAACCGACGAAATTATCCACGAAGAACATTTAAAAACATTAAAAGGAGTTGGTACATATACTACAAATAGGATTGATCTAGCGTTTAGAAAAGATCGAGCGGACGATAGAAAGGGTTGGCTACAAAATGATTATGATAGAAGTAAGATTCCAGATTATAATGTATCGGATATTTCCTGTAATAAATTTATTGATGAAGAATTAATTCATTATTCTAATTATGATAATGATAGAAGTCTACCAGATATTAGAGATGGTTTAAAACCATCTACACGAAAAATAATATTTAGTTGTTTTAAACGGAATTTAACAAATGAACTTAAGGTAGCACAATTGGCAGGCTATGTATCCGAGAAAGCCGCCTATCATCATGGTGAAAAATCATTAGAAGGTGCTATTGTAGGGTTGGCGCAAAATTATATTGGATCAAATAACTTAAATATATTAGAACCTTGTGGACAGTTTGGCACACGTTTATTAGGAGGTAAGGATGCGGCACAATCCAGATATATATTTACCCAATTTAATAAGATGGCAAAAATTATATTTAATCCAGATGACCAAGCATTGTATACCTACTTAGATGATGATGGAGTTCCAATAGAACCTAAATCATATTGTGGTATTTTGCCAATGGTATTAATAAATGGAGCTGAAGGTATTGGGACAGGTTTTAGTACATCTATACCTTGTTATAATCCACTGGATTTGGTAACTATAATACAACAAAAACTTGAAAACAAGGATTACTCTGACATTAAGCCTTGGTATAGGGGATTTACGGGTAATATTGATGATATAGAAGATAATACATTTCTTACAAAAGGACTTTTTACAACTGTTGGACAGGACCAACTAAATATATCGGAATTACCTGTAGGAACTTGGACTGAAAAATATATCGAATTTTTAGATAAAATTACCATTGAACGGGAAAAGAAAGACCCCAAACAATTTATTAAATCGTATACTGATAATAGTTCTGAATCAAAGGTAAACATCACTGTAAAATTTAACCAAAACACTCTATATGATATATTAACAAAAGATATAGATGGACCCATTACAAATATTGCAAAAGTATTAAAATTAACCAGTAAATTAAGTACTAAAAATATGTGGCTATTTGATACAACCGATAAATTACATAAATATACCAGTATTAGAGAGATTATAGATGAGTGGTATATTTATAGATATGATTTATATGTAAAGCGGAAAGAACATATACTTAAGAAACTTAGAAAAGAGTTAAATATTATTAAATTTAAAGTAAAATTTATAAATGAAGTTATTAGTAATACAATTGATATTAGAGGTAAGAAGAAATCTATTATTCTTACAATGTTAGAAGAAAAGGAATATCCTAAATTATCAAATAAATTAGATGATGATAATGTAAATTATGACTATTTATTAAAAATGGATTTATATAAATTAACGGAAGAAGAAGTCGAAATTTTAACAAAACAAAGAGATATAAAACAATTAGAAGTGGACACGTTAGAAGAAACAACTATAGAACAGATGTGGTCAAAAGAGCTAGATGAATTAAAAGTAATGTATACAAAGGATCTTAAAAAATATAAATTTAAGAAAAAAATAGTTATTAAGAAAAAATAAATTTGAACATTAAACAATATTTATTAATAATATTATAAATGAATCATAATATTAAATACACTCTTAATATAGAAGATATTAAGATTAATATAGAAGATATTAAGAAATCGAGACAAGAAATTGAGACTATTTTTGATAGAGACATGTGTGATAATGATTGGGATAATTTTATTAAATTAGCTAAATATAATTACGATAATATTAATAATAGTATGGATATTATTGATTGGCTAAAAGATACAATTGATAACAATTTTGTTTATTTAACTTTTAATTGGATGCCAGATACAACTATATAATAATATGATAAAAATTATTAATATTTTTTTAATAGAATAATTACTTAATAATTATAGAATTAATTTTTGATTTAATAATTATAATATTATAATATATTAAATGGTTTGTTCTGAATGTGGAAGTGATGGTACTAATAAATCTACGTGTCCTCTATTATTAAAAAATCCTACATCTGTAAACTGGAAAAAACATTATAAGGCGAAGGGAAAAGTTAAAAAACCTATGCCTAAACCAAAAATAACTCCTCAAATACCTTTTCCCTCGAAACCTAAACCAAAATTCATTATAAAACATTTACCAAAAACACCTACACTAAAACCTAAGTTTATAAATCCCTATATTGAAATAGCATCTTCTATATGTGAATCTACAGATTCTATAAAAAATATTAAGGTATCTCAGGGAAAAATAATAATAACTGGTAATCAGATTGTTAACTTAAAAATAAAAGTGAAGAATGCTGCTAAATTAACTTTAAAACTTAATAATACTAAAAATTTTAAAGAAGATTTATTTAAATATATGGATTTATTCTGTGATATTTATAAAAGATTGGGCGATATAATTATTACTAGACCAACTATATTTACCAACCCAGATGTATCTACAAAAAGTATATTAGATATGGTACCTAGTATTACAGCTCTTTTTATAGATTTTCTAGTAAATAATATTTATCCATCGGGTGGTTCTAGAACAAAAATAGATATAAATTTACCTCTAGAAACTATATTAAAAAATGAAAAAGAAACACTGGATATTATACATCAACTCGACAGTTTACCCGTCGTCCCTTCCACTAAACCTATTTTATCTACTAAAGAAAAAGAAAAACCCAAGGCTGTTGCATTACTTAATTAAAATTTCTTGTTTTAATTCATTTAAAGAATAGTACTTATAGTCGATTTCATTGTTGTCATAATTATTAATAATAGTTTCAACTATTTCAGAATTAGATAATTTATTTATTTCTCGACATTTTTTTATTAATCTATATTTTACTCCATTTAATTTTATTTTATTAGTATTTGGTTTTATAGTTTTTTTCCCTATATCTTCGGTAAATTCTTTATAATTACTACTTGATAATTTATCTATATAATTTTTAAATATAAAGTCTGATCCTTTATTATTTGCGGATAAATTAAGATTATACATATTATATTCATCGGTAATAGTATCAGATGATTTACTATTAATATCTAACAATTTATTATTAGTATCAGATGTTCTACTAGTAGTATCTAACAATTTATTATTAGTATCAGATGATCTACTAGTAGTATCAAATAATTTAAAACTATTTTCTAATAATGTATTATTAGTATTATCTTCATTCGAAAAAATACTTTTTTCGGATTGAGTATCTTTAGAAATTTCTGGTTTATTTTTTTCACAATATTCTACAAAATTAAATAATTTTTCTAATGTAGTATTATTTAAATATTTTAAATTTATAAAAATTCCATTATTATTTTCAGAAACTTTATCAGTATCTTTTATAATAATATTATAAATCTGACATAACTGATTATACTCTAATTTTTCTATATTTTTTTTCAATTTATTTTTGTCATCATTTGTGTATTCTATAATAGACATTATATATAAAAATATAATTTTAAAAATTTCTGGACATTTTAATTGAATCAAAAATTGCCTTCTCAATTTGCCCTTCTCAATTTGCCCTTCTCAATTTGTCCTAATATAATTTTCCTATAACGTTTATTTCATTATCATTATACTCAAATCTTGAGCATACTACCTCAATATCTATAGATTCTCCAACCTGTATATTCTCAAATTTCTCTAAATTATCTTCATGATATATTTTTGATAAAGCAACTAGTAGAGGTTTTTTTTCACACATTATTCCCATCTTATTTATTCCTATAACTTTACAATTAACAATATCGCCCTCTGTAACATTACAAATATCAACCTCTAATTTTAAATTATATACTATATCTCCATTAAAATGTGAACTAATAATTCTACCTAAACTTCTTTCTATTAGTTTAATAGAGTCTTTTTTAATATAACCCTCCTTTGAACATTTATTACCTATATTATTTTTAACTTTTTCTAATAATATAGTATTAGTATCATTACTGATATTAAGTTCACTTGGAGATAGTTCCTGCGTGTAATCAATAATAAGTGTGTAAAATATATTTTGTCCTGACATTTAATTATATATATATATAATTATATAATTAAAAATCAAATTTAATTAAAAAATTTCTTCTAATTTATAAAACCACATAATATTTCTAGAAATATCATCAGAATTTCTAATTTTTTGTCTATATCTAAGTAAAAATTCTAATTCTTGACATAAACTTTTTCCTTTATAAACAGTTGTTTGTTTCATTCTTGTTTTTGGTCGTGGAGATGAATAAATTTTATGATTTAATATAGTATTAATCGTTTGTGATATTTCAGATACAGAAGTCACATTAATGCCGTGTCCACATTTAGCACCTTTTCTTACATTTTTATCTGATAATTTCCCCGTAATATTAGCATGTTCTTTATATCCGATATTATTTACAACATAAAACATTGGTGGAAGTTTACTTAGAAATCCGTAAATTTTATTTATTGTATTATTAAATACATAATTTTCCTTTTTAAGTTTAAATTCTTCTTCTTCGTCACTTGTTAAAGATAGAGCTTCTGTAAAATTATTTAATTCACTATTGTATTCATAAAAAATCTGCGTTTTATTCTGTTTTGTTATACGAAAATATTTAGGATAATCTATACCAGTAAATTTAGTGGCAGCCATTTTTTTACCCATTCTTTCTAATTTATCTCGTTTTACTCTAAAAATAGAATACGATTTATCATTGTCATTATTTGGGTCTTTATCAAAATACGATAAAACCAATTTATCTATATCGTTTGTAGGTTTATTTTTATTCTTAATAATATTTATAAGTGATGTTTTTAATAAAACTTCTTTTTCTTTATCTGACAATCTATCTATTTTATAAAATAAATATATTTCTGTAAGTTCATCTTGTGTTGGAATATAAGAAGATGCTTTTTCAGAGTCTTTTATGGGATATGTTGTATATTCTAGTTTAATATATTTATTATTAGAAGTATAATCCAATAATTTATTTAAATCTTGTTGTATTTTAAGTATATTTTCACTATTTACTTTTTTAAATGTATGCATTTTAACTATTTTTTTAATAAATCTTTTAGAACTTGATGATTTAATAAGACTCATTTCATCTGTATTTTGTAATTCAATATTATAATTTTTTTTGTTAACAGGTCTACTTCTATAATAATAAGAAATATTAACGTCATCAATTTCTAGGGGCTGATATATATATAAACCATCTCTATATATAATATATCCCAATCTATTATACATATCATACACAATATCTTTTGTTTTAATTAATTCATCCAATGCGATGTATATATAGTCTTTATTAATATTAGAATTATATTCTTCGTGGATAACATCTATGATATTATCTAATGTAAAAGAATACTCATTAATATATATTAATTTAATAAATTCTTTAATATTCTGTATAGTATCTAAAATGAAATCACTTGAAAATGTATCAGTATTAATTTTATAAGACGGACTTATAGTTTCCCAATCACAAGCATAGTCACACTTATCAAAATCACATTTTAAACTGTTGTCGTTATTATATATAAATATATCTTTAGCAATTCCTTTAGATGTTACTATAACAGATTTATTTGGATAATCCGCTTTAGTAAATATATTACTATTTTTATTTAATGCACAATCTATTGAATTTTTTTTAATAACTCTCTCTATTTGTGCCATTTTATATTTTTTAAAATAAGCATTTCTATAAACTCTTTCATCACTTGTTTCATATCCAGTATGTTCTAATGATACAGGTAATGCGGCAACGTGTAAATAAAGGGTAACATTTTGATGTTCTTGGGGTAAATGAAAATGAGACCGTTGTCGTATACCTCTTCCAGAAGCCTGTTCCATCATATTTAAATGATGCCAAGGATCCATAATATGAATTTCTCTTACCCCAAAAAAAGATATACCCTGCTCAATTACTCTAGAACCTAATATTACCATTACATGTTCACCATAATCATTTTTTATTGATGTTCCATTGCTATCAACAGCTTGTCCCCTAACTTCTCTAACTAACTGATCTAAATAATTTTTTTTTAATTGTCCATCTAAATATATATAAGTCGCTTGTTTAAAATTTTTCTGTTCTTCGGATGTTAAATCTCTATAATATTTTTTATGATAAGAACAAAAACAATCCTTTTTATCTATTTTTTTATCTAAAAAATTATCTGTTTTTCCATCTCCTACAAATCTTTTAAATCCATTCTCTTCTAAGGTTAATGCCATTGGTTTTATTCCGTGTGAAATAAACTGTGAATAAACAAATACTATTCCTTTACTTGTTAGAATATTACTCATTATAGATTCTTGTTTTTTAGAATATTTACCTACATAATCTATATGTAAAAAACCTTTACCAGTACCATCAATACTTCCTAAATTAACGCCTGACTGATTTTTATAGGTATATCGATGAGTTGAATTATCATAATCAAACGCCCCTTCTAAACCTTTTTTCTCCCCAATATTTCCTTTAAATTCTCCTAATAATTCAGGGTCATTGTCTATTTTAAAATTACATTGGGGATATACTATATTGGATGCCTGTAAAGGTTGTCTAGAAAAACTAGATTGTATCTTACTGGTAGATTCTATATCACTTTCATCGGTATTTACTAAGTATTCTTTAAGTTTATGATATTGCCATTTACTTAAACTATTTTTATAGAATTTTATGTTATTTTGATGAATTTTTTCATCTTCTTTTAAAAGCACCCATTTTTTGGATTCTGTTTTAAATTTAGGATTAGGCGTATACAATAATTTATCTTCTGGTTCTAATTTTAAAGGAAACGTAAATGGATTTTCACCTCGGAGAAACGAAATATACCCTCTTGATTTTTGTATTAAAAATTCTAAAGCCTTAATAGGTTTATTTGCTTTAATATTAGCGGCATCTTCAGAATAATGAACTAAATCTATACCATTTTTTTGAAATATATGCTCTTCTTCTAAAGGAGCCTGTTTATCATTCAATAGTAATAAATTTAGCAACCATATAATTTCTTTAGAAATATTATACATTGGAGTAGCTGTTAACAGTATTAATTTCGTATTATCTGCATATCTTGCTATCATTTCTAAATAGGGTCTAGATTTTTTATCTTCTTTATTGCTACCTCCTTCTCTTGTAACATGAACCTCATCCATAATAATAACTCTATTTGAAAATTTTTCTTTAATATATTTTATCTTTTTATTTTCTAGTGAAGTTTCTTTATAAAAATCTTTTAATGAATTGAAATATTTGTCAATTTCATTTGTTAATTTTTGATATCCCATTATTTCATAATATTTATTAATCAACCGATTTACCATCAACACTTTCTGTTTATAAGTTTTATCATTAAAATTTGGCAAATCATTTTTATAACGATCTCCAGTACACTGAACATTTACATTTAAATAATTATTATTTTCTTTTTCTATACTGAAAATTTCATCTCTCCAATTTTGTTGTATCGTATCGGATGGAGTTAGTACTAGAATTTTTTTGTCGTTTTGATACACTATGTTTCTAAAATTTTCAGCTATAGAAAGAGCAGCACAAGTTTTCCCAACTCCCACCCCGTGCCATAACAATAGACCATTATATGGAGTATTATTTGATATAAAATTTTTAACAAATTTTTGAGAATTAGATCGATTAAATGTTTTTTTGTTTGTTTTAAACATATCTTTATTCATTTTTGGAATACTATTTTCATAAAACTCCTTTTTCTCAAATATTTTTTTATTAAATAATTCATCACTATATTCGGGATAATAATTAAATTGATCTAAATTATTAATAATAAACTTATTTTCTTCCGCATATATCGTATGTTCTTCTAAATATTTATTAATAACATCTAATTTTATTTCATATATTTTTCTATAAATGTCATTTTCAGAATTTAATATATATTTACTAGTTGCATTTAATAATTTAATTAATATATCTATTTTAACCAAAACAATTCTATTTTTATCACTTATTTCTATAGTACTGTTATCTAAATGTTTTTTTAACATTGTAAAAAATAACCACCACCAATCTATCTTAGATATATCTTTAATAGATTTAAGTTTACTAAGTTTAGTGATAATTATTTGATTTAGTTCTTGTTCAGGATATTTTTCATATTGCATTATATATATACTATAATATATTTATAAATTTTTATTTATACTATAAGGTTTATAATTTTTTATTTATACTATAAGGTTTAAATTTATATTTATAATTTTTTATTTATACTATAAGGTTTAAATTTATATAGTTCATTATCTAAAATATATTTATCTGCTTCTTTAATTATATTTATTTTTTCTGTATGATAACTACGAAATTTAGATATAGCTTCTTCTAAAGTAAAAAATTTTAACAAACTTATTTCAGTTATTTGATGTCGATTAGATGAATTAATTTGTAAATCTATATTTTTATTTATATATTTTGCTAAAAAATATATGTGTTTATATATTTTTCCATCTGTTCCAATATATTCTTCTATAAATTCTTTAGAATTTAAAATTATATAATAATCATTATTAATTCCAGTTTCTTCAGTAAATTCTCTAATAGCTGCTTCTATATCTGATTCATATGTATTTTTCCGACCTTTTGGAAATCCCCATTCAGATTCTAACCAGTTTGATTTATAACTTTTTAAAATACTATCCAGTTTATTTTTATTACGTAAATCCATAAATTTATTATATGCTTTTTCATAATTTTTTTTATGTTCTATTTTTAAATTATCTACATCTAAAGATTTCATCCATAATTTTTCCCATAAATTTTCAAAAGAAGACGTTTGAATATTAGATATTTCTTCTATAGTCATTCTATTAATTATTTTTGTTAAATGTTCTAAATTATTTAACTTATATATACCTCTTATAAAATTAACATATTCTATACTATCTTTTCTTCTTATTAATAAAAATTTATTTTTTCTTATAGTTTTATCATAAAAGAATAGTAAAATTCCATAACTTATTTTAGTTTCCTTTTTACTAATAATTTTTTTTTTTAATCTATCCTGAAATAATGAATTCATTGTTAACTAATTAATACTTTAAATTAATATTTAAGTATTTACTTGTAAAATTTTTATAATAATATAATATATGGAACCAAATATATGGGGTAGTGGTGCTTGGATATTTTTACATTCTATAACTCTTAATTATCCTGACAATCCAACAATAACTATAAAAAAAAAATATTTAGATTTTTTTAATATATTGCCTGAAATTTTACCGTGCAATATATGTAAACTTAATTTAAAAAAGCATATGAAAAAATATCCCATTAGATTTTATTTAAATTCTAAAGAAACATTGTGTAAATGGTTGGTTAATATACATAATTTAACAAATATAGATAATAATAAATCTACACTATCTTATGAACAATTTCTAAAAATTTATAAAAAAAAATACAGTACAGACTATAACTATAAATCTATATTTTTAACTCTATGTATACTTATAGTCTTAATATTTATCTATAAATTATTTAATTTTCATCCAAATATATAAAATATATTAATGATAAAAGTCCTAATGGAATTAATGTGTTTGCAGTTAAACTTAAACTACCTATTCCCATTAATTTTAAATAATTTCCTAATAATGGATCATCTAATACTAGTAAATCATCCGGTAATTCTAAATCACCACCACCTTTTTGTTCATTTATTAATATAGATTCTAAATAGTCTTTACCTAATAATAAACCTATAGGAACTAATGTAGATGTTGTTAATAACTTAATACCTCGATATTTCATAAATATATCCAATATTCTATTCCCCCAAATATCTTTTATATAGTCCTTTACTCCTCCGCCTTTTTGACTTCTATTGTATATACTATATAAATACATTAACACACCTAAAGGTACTAGAGTATTAGGTGTTAAAGAACTTAAACCAACCACACCTGTTAATTTTAAATACTCACCTATTAATGGATCATCTATAACTGGATATGATTCTTCTAACACACCACCTTTCTGACTTAATACTAAATCCTCAAATATTTTTTTTCCCAAAATGAGTGCGATTGGAACTAGTGTAGCTGTTGTTAATAGTTTAATACCATTGTATTTTAAATATAAATCAAATATTCTATTATCTACTAAAGTAGTACTAAATTTGTATAATTTATCTGAAGTTTTTTTTACAATCGACATTAGTTATAATATATTAAAATATAATTATTTTAATATATATTAAAAATAGTATCGAAATAATTAAAATAGTATTGTATAATTAAAATAGTATTAAAATAGTGTTGAATAATTAAAATAATATTAGGATAATTAAAATAGCATTAAAATAATAAAAAAAAATAGTAGAATAATTATTATATAAATTTTATAGTTTATATATAAATGTATTACATTAAAATGCATTTTAAATAATGATGAACTCCAGCTAGAATTATGAAGATGTGTAATATATTTACCTTTTATACTATATCGATTTAAATCTGTAATATGACAAGGCTCAAAATAAATATCTTCTAAAATTTTTATATTTGTGTTCTTATCTTTAACATAGTTTATAACTGCATTTGTAAAACATATTGGTCCAGTGGAAACTATAATATAATAATCTTTCGTATAATAAAATTTTTTAACTAAATTTTTATATATTTCTAAAAATAAATAATTAAAGAATACATTATTTTTTGATGTAATAATAACACCATTATTTATTAAGTTGTAATTAATAAATTTATAAACAACTACTTTTGATACTATTAAATTATAATTATATTTTTTAATGATAAAATCTAAGGATTTTTCACATATAGTGTCTATATCAGTATATATTCCTCCATAAATATATAGAATAATATATTTAGCAAAATCTATTTTTTGTATCCTATATGGCAATGTTTGATATAGATAAAAATAAAATATATTATCTATATTTTTTAATAACTTCTCAAATCTTATTTTATCCCATAATATAATTTTCCATTTCGGATGGTTTTGTTTCCATGTTTTTCGATAATTATTATGTATGGATGATATATTATGTTCTCCTTGCCACCATATTTGATGTATAATTAATGGTATAGTCATTTTATTTTATATTATATATATATACAATAAAAATGTATATAATATTAATTATAGTATTATGTTTTATATCCACCCATTATTTAGATTTTATCCATTTAAATCTAAAGAAATTTAAAAAAATAAAAAATATTGTTCTTCTGATAGCATCTGTTATACCCATTCTTTCGTATAATTATATTCCTAAAAAATCAAAACGAAAATTAACAGATTCTACTAAAAAATATATTGCTTCGCAACAAAAATGGATATGTAATAGTTGTAAAAAAACATTAGATTATACCTATGAAATAGACCATATAAATCCCTTATATAAAGGCGGGACTAATAATATAGATAATTTACAGGCATTATGTAGAAATTGTCATGGTAAAAAAACCTTTAGGGATACTATTGATTTTTAAAACTTATCATAAAGTTTTAATTCGAAATTAGAAAAACTCTTAATAAATTACCGATAATAGAATATACGAGTTATAAAATATATTAATGTTAATATAAACACTAAATGTAAATAATAGTAAATCTAATAGAATATAATTTAATAATACTAAATGTACTTTAATAAATGTAAATAATAAATTTGATCAATTTAATATGAATTATAAATATGTAAAATGACTGAATCTAAAATACAAAAACCGTTTTTAAAATGGGTTGGAGGTAAAACCCAGATTATTAATAAAATTATTGAAAAAATTCCTTTAGAATTTGAAAATTATCACGAATTATTTTTAGGTGGAGGGAGTGTTTTATTGGCTGTCCTTTCCCTACATAAACAACAAAAAATTATTATTAAAAATAAAGTATATGCGTATGATATTAATGGTATTCTGATAAATGTCTATAAAAATATACAACAAAATAAAGAAGAATTATTTAAACATGTCACCTTTTATATTAATAAATATGATAGTATAAAAGGAACTGTAATCAATAGAAACCCTATAACGATTGATGAGGCAACAACATCTAAAGAAAGTTATTATTATTGGATAAGAAAGAAATTTAATAATATTGATAAAACTACTATAGAATGTTCTGCACTATTTATGTTTCTCAATAAAACATGTTTTAGAGGAATGTATAGAGAAGGACCAAAGGGGTTCAATGTTCCATATGGACATTATAAAAAAACACCTACAATAATAAGTAAAAGTGATTTATATTATATTAGTGATTTAATTAAAGATGTAGTATTTTTACAAAGCGATTTTAGCAGTTCAATTAAAAATATACAATATGGTGACTTTGTATATTTGGACCCCCCTTACGCACCAGTAACTGTAGATTCATTCGTTGGATATACATTAGGTGGATTTGATTTAGAAACACATAAAAATCTATTTACTGAGATTAAAAAATTAAATGAAAAAAAAATTAAATTTGTCATGAGCAATGCTAAAGTAGAATTAATAGTAAATACTTTTAAAGATTATAACTATGATGATATTATCGCGCGGAGGGCTATTAATTCAAAAAAACCTGGTTCAACTATTACAGAAGTAATTATTTATAATTGATAATATAATCTATAATGGTACACTTATAATTTACATCATTGCCCCAAAATACAGGTATATTAATTTCTTTTAAATCATCTAGTTCAGGTTTACAATTTAGTTTAAACCAATCTGATAGACAATACATATATATTATATCATAATTTGGAAATGTTTTACTATAATGACGACGTTTAAATCCAGCTGTTTGAATTTTTTCACATACTGAACCACTAACTTGTTGAAATTTTTTCTCTAAAAGAAATATTTTTTTAGTGGCTTCGTTAATATAGCATTCATCTGGATTTTTACAGCCGTGTGCTTTTATAATATTTTTATTCACTTTATCACCCATATATTTAAATAAATTTCCTTTTTCAACTCTTATAAATATAGTATCACTATAATTATTAAAGTGAATATTATCCGAATAAATATTTTTAGATATAATAGAATAGTCAGTTTGTAAGTGAGTTAATTCTTCATATGGTAATCCATTTTTGTTAGTATTACATCCTCCAGCACCAGTCCCCTTATTAGAAATTATAGATACTATAGGTTCGGATGGTATTTTTTTTAAAAACTTAATTTTTTTTAAAGATTCCATTTGATGACAACAATAATATTATTGTTGTTGACATCAAATTTTATAATAAACCCTAAACCCTTCATATTCCTGTTCATAATTAATGATACTGATAAATAGAGTATAATGAAGTATTAAATTTAATACACTAATTTAATACTCCATTATACTGTAATTTAATACACTAATTTAACACTCTAATTTAATACACTAATTTAAAATATAACAGAGTATATAATAATATTATTGTATTATAGTATATGAATAATATTAAAAATTTATATAGTAAAATACCATTTAATAATAAAACATTTAGAATATCTTTAATCGTTATTATAGTAATAGTCATTTGTTTATGTATTATGTTTATTGTAAAACATAGAAGACATTCTTTAGAAAATCCTACATTTTTTTTAAAACCAAAATTATCTCAAAAAAAAATAACAATTAGTAAGAGTTTATTGTTTGAGCCCAAAAATGGATATGAATTTACTTGGACCTTTTGGATATATATAACTGACTGGAAATATAGATTAAATAAAGATAAACACATTTTTACAAAGGGACGTTTAGAAGAAAATCCAATACATTGCTGTCCAGCTATATTTTTAGATAAATCTATTAATGATATGATATTTTATATTCAAACAACTAAAAATACTATAAAATATAGAATTAAAGATATACCTATTAATAAATGGAATCATATAGGAATTAGTGTATCAAATAAAATTGTAGACCTGTATATAGATGGAAAATTATATAAGAGTTTTGTTTTAACCCATTTACCAAAATTAAACCATGCTGATTTATATGTAAATTATTTTGGAGGATTTAATGGAAAACTAAGTAAATTATCTTATTTTCCAGTTGCTTTACAGGCATCCGATGTGTTAAAACAATTTAAGGGCAATCCAATTAATTCGGGTATTTTTAATAGTTTATACAATAAAATGAGTAATAAACATATAGATATAGAAAAGCATTCTCCTTCTGTATCTCATAAAGAAGAGGTATCGTCCAAAGAAGAGGTTTCCTGTTCTTCATCAAATCAAACAACACCATCTTATCAACATCATAATCAATATTATAATATAATAGGAAATCAATTTATATCTCTTAAAAAAAATAGACTTGTTAAAAAATTTAAAATTAATAAAAATTATTCTCTAATGTTTACAATTCTACCAAAGGGTAAAGTATCTGGATGGTCTAATATTATACATTCTACCATTAGTAATAAAAATTGTTGCGGTCCTAAGGATAGATTACCAGGTATTTGGTTTAGATCTAATACTACAAAATTATATATAGTAAATAGTACATTAGGTGGTAATTTTTCCTTTACTTGTCCTATAGAATTACCATTACATAAAGAAACTCATATAAAAATATCTGTCATTGAAAGTCATTTTACTATTAATTTATCGGGAGCGGCAAATTATAATAAAATAATGACTATAAATAATAAACGATTAGAAGGTACCAGTCATTTTTATGTATCAGATCCCTGGCATTCTAAATCGAATGGGCTAATTAAAAATATAATATGGCTAAATCATTAATCATAATAATTTCTATATATATATTATTATGATTAATAAAATAACTATTACAATAGCTTTAATAATAGTTTTAATAATAGTGTTTGTTTTACATATAAAAAAACAACGGCAAAAATTAAGTCTTTTAATAGATTCGCCACATAATTGTAAACAAGCTATAAAAATAGAAAACAGATTATTAATAAAAAATAATAATAATAAAGGTTTAAGTTGGACATTAAGTTTTTGGATTTATATAAATGATTGGAATTATAAATATAAGAGTAATAAATATATTTTTGTATGGAATAATTGTACTGTATGGCTATCTAAAGATACAAATTCTATGATTATTTATATACCTATATTTAATAAGGGAGAAAAAATTATATTTTATGAAGTACCTTTACAAAAATGGCTATATGTAACAATTATATTAAATAATAGAGTATTAGATTTATGGATAAATGGAAAATTATATACTTCTAAACATTTATCAAATGTTCCTAAAATCAATAACAAAAGTAGTATGAAAATAAGTCCTTATGGAGGATTTAATGGTAATATTTCCCAATTTTATTATTACTCATATGCTATTAAAAATTATGATTTTATAGGATACAATAATGTATATAGTATATTTAAACAAGGTCCTTTAGGGTTTAATATACCTATTGTATCTAGTATTCAAAAATATTTTATTAAATAATTAAATATTTATTATTAAATTTTAGTAAATTATAAAATAATTAATTATTTTAAATAATTAATTATTTTATAAAATATAGATGTTAATTAACTATTTTAACAAACTTTAATATCTTTATATAATATATAATGATTGGTAAAATTACAGAAAATCCAAATACTAAATTTATTTTAATAGGTTTATTAGTTATTTTTATAATTTATATGTTGTATAGGAAGTATCAAGCGATAGTGAAACAGCAAACATTAGAACCTATTTTCATTAGAAAGCCATTAAATGCAAAAAAAGCGAGTGTTCATAGTAACCAGTTAGTTCCATTACCCAAAGATGGAACCGGATATACATTAAGTGTTTGGTTATATATTAACGATTGGGATTATAAATATGGTGAATGGAAGCATGTGTTACATAAAGGTGACAAAGAAGGAAATTTTGTACAACCTGGAATATGGTTACATCCTACCCATAATAAACTATTTGTAAAATTTGATAGAGAAAATAAACGAAAAGAATATAAATTTCACGAAAATAAAGTATATCCCTCGGTTGTTTCTAATAATTTAAGTAATAAATTAGAAAATACAACACTGGACCAAAGTAAAGCTTGGTGTGATTCAAATGATACTTGTCAAGGATTTACATTTACAGGTAAGAATATGGGAGATAATTCATATGTTAAAATCGCGAAATTTCCAGATATAAATGATCATAATAATTTAATAGATATAGATAAGAAAATTATAGAATCTAATCATCATAAAAATTTAAAAATAGGAACAATGGAAAAAAAATATAAGTATGCATCAATGAATCCTTCCCTTAATAAAAATATGATATTTGATAAGACTATGTCAAATAATATAGATAATGTTCCACTTGGGCGATGGTTTCATTTAGGAATTGTCGTATCCGAACAAGCTACCGAAATATATGTGGATGGTACTTTAAGAAGTACAGAAACTATAGAAAGTAATATTAAACAAAATAATGGTCAACTATGGATAACACAGGATGGAGGCTTTTCAGGAATTATTACACAACTAAAATATTATAATACATCGTTAAATCATGGTAATATTTCTGATATATATTCATATGGACCTAAACCTTGGATGTATCCTGATTTAGTGGGATTAATGAATAAATATAAAGGAGCTTTAGATATTGATTTTAATGTAAATGTAAATGTAAATGGACATAAGGCTGGTGTTGGCGCTAGTATAGATACTGGTAATGATACCAGTATTAGTACAATGTCTCCAACTGAAGACGATCCAACAACAGAGGAGGCTGAATTATAGATTATTAATTAATTCATTCTATTATAAAAAATAATATTCTATTATAATATAATGAATATAGATTTACAAAAAATCAAAAGCAACAAGGCTTTTAGTATTATTTCGGGATCCATAGGTTTTTTAATACTAGTTTTTATTATATATTCTATTTATAATTATTTTAAGACTAAATCAAAAGAACAACCATATCTTATAAAATATCCAAGACGAGGAGATATTATTATAGATATTGATTCTAAAACTAAGAAACAAATTAATAAAAACGGTTATCAATATTTTAATAATAAGATAATTACTAAATCTGCTGTAGGATATGATTACTCTTATTCCATATGGCTAAAGATTGATGATTGGGATTATAACTATAATAAACCTAAACACATCTTTCATAAAGGACCTAGAAATGCGAAATATGTTAATCCAGGTGTTTGGTTATATCCCCAAGATAACAATTTAATGATAAGAGTTGATACACATAATAGATTAACAAATAAGGATACTACTAAATCTGGCAAAAAATGTCAAAATTGGGAAGCCCAGTATCCTCATAAACACACAACAACAAACGAAAACTACCCAAATAAAGATATAGGTAATCATAATAATTGTAGAAATCCTGATAATAGAGAAGGAGGTGATTGGTGTTATACATTAGATCCTAAGAAGAAACAGGAATCGTGTGGAGGAAATTATAAAAATAGTCCAACCATGAATCCATCCGAAAATACTAAGACTTTAAATCCATTAGATAATTGTGATATTGTTAATATTCCCATACAACGATGGGTTCATGTTGTATTAGTAATGCACAATAAAACATTAGATGTTTATATTAATGGTAAATTAAAACGAAGTTGTATATATAAACACGTTCCTAAATATAATAATGATGATTTACATATAACAGATAATGGAGGATTTAAAGGCGACTTAAGCGAGTTTAAATATTTTAATAAAGCATTATCTCCAAGTGAAATATACAGTATTTATAGTTCTGGGTCCCAGACAATGAGTTTATATGATAAATTAGGTGAATTTAAACCTAAAATTAATTTAAACGTTAGTGTATCAGCATCGGTAAATGATCACAGTATATCGGCTTCTTCAAATTAGGATAATTTATTTAGATTTTAATTAATTGTTATAATATATAAATAATATATATATATATTATAATGGATTTTATTAAAAAAAATACTGCATTTATTGGCACACATTCTAGTTCTTTAATGTCTAATAATAGCCCAGTCGCAATGGTTATTAAAGTTGCAATAGTTATTTTATCTATAATGTTTTTAGTTTATCTTGGGAAAAAAATAGTTACAAAATATAAAGATTATAAGTCATCTAAATTATGGCTTTTAAGTGGAACAAAATCTGCAAAAAAACGAATGGTTATATTACAAGATCCTTCTAAACACGATTCATTAACTTTAAAAAGATCCAAAAATCAAGAAGATGGCTTAGAGTTTAGTTATTTTTTTTGGATGCATATAGATGATTGGTCGTATAGACAAGGAGAATGGAAACACGTTATGCATAAAGGTAATGAAAGTGGATGGCCATTAAGAGCTCCAGGAGTATGGTTACATCCAAAAGATAATAAACTAAGAGTTTATATGAATACTTTTAAAAAAATAGATGAATTCGTAGATGTAGATAATATACCATTAAATAAATGGTTTAATGTTGCTATTTGTATGAAACAAAAAGTATTAGATGTATACATTAATGGCAACGTTGTTAAAAGTAAAAAATTAGATGGATTACCAAAGCAAAATTATGGTGATTTATATATAAATGCTTTTCAGGGATTTAGTGGATATATGTCTAATATTAGATATTATGATTATTATATGTCCTACTCCGAATTAAATAGTAATTTAGGAATTGGTCCATCTATGATGCCTATTGCGGATACACAACAAATGCCTCCATATTTAACACCTAATTGGTGGACAAATAATTAAAAAATATTTATTTATAGTGTATAAATATTTTATTTAATATTTATTGAGATCTTAAATAAAATATTACATTAAATATAATGGTGAATAAATTATTAATAAGTTGTTCGATATTATATTTACTAAATAAAAATATAGATATTAAAAAAAATAAAAATAATACAATTATTGATTCTCCAATAATATATAATTCAAAGTATTTTAAAAATCCTATAATAAATAATACATTTATATCTGGAAAAAAATATGGTGATACATATAATAATAAAGATATACCATACCATTATTATCCTGATGGTGCGGCTATCTTTACTGATAATGATATCAAAAATCCAGACGGATATTTATATGTATCAAATTCTGAAGCATCATATAGAAAAGCAGGAGTAGGTGTTTATAAATTTGATAGAGATAATAAATTTATTAAATATTATAAAGTATTAGAAGATAGTGATAGAAACTGCAGTGGTGGTAAATATAAAAATTTATGGCTATCGTGTGAAGAAACCCCAACTGGTCAGATATGGTCAGTAAATCCTTATACAAAAGAAACTAAAAGAATACCTAATATGGGATCATTTAGTCACGAAGCCATTACATATAATCCAATAAATAAAAAATTTTATCTAACAGAGGATAATTATAATGGTTTAATATATAGGTATTCTTTTAACACCAACATAGAAGATGGTTTTTTAGAAGTATGTGTTGGTATTAAAAATAAAGATTATTACGACATATCTTGGGTTAAACAATCCATTTATAACAAACAAAAAACAAAAAATGATTTACAAATGGTTAAATGGGAAGGTATTGTGTATAATCCTGTCGGTGAAATAAATCATCTAACACAAGAAAGTCTTAATGTACGTTCCCATTCACCTAATAGATCGGGTTATATTTATATTGTTAATCAAAAATACGGAATTTACTGCTATAATCCAAATATTGAAAAAATATATCATATAATTAAATTAGACAATAATGATCCCAATAAATTAAATAATCCCGATAATATTAGTCTTACAAAAAATAATCAGTTATTAATTTCAGAAGATATACAGAGTACACCTAATTTAGAATTATGGCTATATACTCTTCGCTATGATAGAAATGATTTTCCTGAAATAGACACTGAGGATTGGATTATTCGAACTAAAAATACGAGCGGTTCAGAATTAAGTGGACTAGCGATACATAATGATATTTTAATGTTAGCATCTCAGCGTGGGGGGAAATACGGTAAAGGTAAAGTTTACCAAATAAAGGGTCTTAAAGATATCTAATATATATTATAATTTTATTAGATATTAATTAATTATTTTATTATTTTATTATAATTTTATTAGATATTAATTAATTATTTTAAGATTATTTTATTATTTTATTAGATATTAATTAATTATTTTAAGATTATTTTATTATTTTATTAGATATTAATTATAATAAAATAATTATTATAAGATTATAAAATAATTGTAAAATATATTACTTCCACAATTTATTATTTTATAATCTTATTATAATTATAATGAACACTATTGATTGGGATAAAGTAGATAACACGATTGATAAACTATCGTTTAAAGGAGAAACTATAACTGGTAAATGTGTAAATGTTTATGATGGCGATACTGTTAAAATTGTATTTCCCATTAATAACAAACTGTATAAATGGAATTGTCGTTTGAGTGGAATAGATACACCAGAACTTAGAACTAAAAATTTAAAAGAAAAAAAACTTGGATATAAGGTTCGTGATGAGTTAAGAACAAAAATATTAAATAAAATGGTTTTAATAAAATGTGATAATTTTGATAAATATGGTAGATTATTAGTTGATATTTATTTAAAAGAACAATCCCAAACAGGAGGTTCTAATGAAAACAAAAACAGTAATATGTCAATTAACAGTTGGTTAATAGAAAATAAATTTGCTTTTAAATATGATGGAGGAATAAAACAGAGTTGGGGAGATTATTTAAATACAATTTAATTAAACATTATTTTGTTAATTTTAACGTGAAATATATTTATAATGCCGTAGAAAAGAACAACTGATTTATTAACCTTCAGTTATGTATTTTTTCTATACACCTAATAATCATATTATATTCATCTTTACACTGATCTTTTGTTTTTTTCTCAAATGAACATTTCCAAAATATTTCAGCGATTCTTTTACATTTATTAATATTATTATTGTTTAGTAGTTCTCTTTCTAGTTCTAGAGTTTTTTTATACTCGAATATTGATAAATATGTCATTATAAAAATAATTTAAAAAAATTATTATAAATCAATTTTAAAATTGATTTATAAATAACTAATTATGATATATTAATAAATGGATATAGATTTAAATTCTACTGTTGATAACCGAAATCTTGCTTTATCTAATATAATATCACCAGCTGAATGTATTGGTATGTATACCACTCTAAATGAAATTATAAATTCTGAAAAAATAGGACAATTACATTTGTTATATTCTAATTTTCAGATTACATATGGGGATTATGGAATACTTACAAATATTAACGTCCCTTATATAGATCTTATTAAATCCACTAAAAAAAATAAAGTTATCTGTGATTTAATAATTATTAATAATCCAGAAGATGCTGAACGTCTTGCCAATAATCATATTAAAAAAATACCTAATTTAAAACCATTTTTAGGAAATAGTATAATATCGACCACGGACGTAGATGATTGGAAGATACAGCGGGGACACTATACGCCTTCATTTAGTGTATCGACCGAACTAGATAAACTAATCCCTATATCAAATAATAGAGCTATTTTAGCAACGGATGTATTATGGACTCTTAGTAATAATGGGAATAACTCTATTAATATTAGTGATTATTTTCTTAGTGAAACACAGGCACAGTTGCAGCTTGCGTTGTTTGGGTTTTCTAATGAATTTCAGGAAAAAACAAATAAAAATATTCGTTGTATGTTCAGTGGTGAAAAAATGGAATATGTTAAAGAGTTTGTACCTAAATTTTTAAAAGAACTTGAATTTGCGAAAGGTCCTCTGGGAAAAACGATGAATAATAGATTTAATCAACTAAATAATCGTTCTAATTCAGAAATGATAGGAAATAGTTTAATATTCTCATTTGCGGGTCACGATACCACCGCACATACTCTTAGTTGGCTTATATATGAGTTGTCCAAAAATCACACTATACAAAATAAATTATTAAACGAAATTGATAAATTTTGGAATACACAACAAGATAAAGATATACTTTATTCCGATTTGAAAAGATTGCCGTTTATGACGAGATGTATTATGGAAACATTAAGATTATGGCCAGCCATTCCAAATGGAACTTATCGTGAATTAATAAATGATGATTATATTATTGGGAAAAATGGGGCTCATATTATTCTACCAAAAGGAACATATATTCAGATACCTAATTGGTCAAGACACCGTAGTTCTGATTTATGGGGCAACGACGTCGATATTTTTAATCCTGATAGGGAATTTAAAGACGATGAATTATGGAATAATACGGTCATAAATAGTTATAATCCAAGTTCTGAAAGATTTAGTCCTTTTACCTATGGTCCCAGAGATTGTATTGGTAAAAATTTTTCTCAGATAGAAATGCGTCTAATACTATTACATTTACTCCGTTCTTTTACTTTTAATTTAACTGATAAGCAAAAAACTTGTTATGACAACACCACTATAGGATTTAATAGTTTTACATTTGGTCCAAGAAATATAGAAAATAATAATTTACGTGATTCAACATTAGGATTGTATGTTACCATTTTACCAAGAAATATTAAATCTAAATTATAATCTAAATAATCTAAAATAATAATAATAATATAAAAATAATAATATAATAATAATAATATAATAATAAACTATGGAATTAAAAGAAGGAGATTATTTAATAGTTTCCCTATCTAAATTTATGGATATTGGTGTCCCAGAATGGATTGTAGGAGTTTTTATAGATCCCTCAAAATTTTATGTAATAAAAAGAACGGGACTGGTAAAAGTTACAAATTATAGTGATTATACTATAGGTATATTATTAGAACTTGATGGATTTATTCAGTCGGGAACAACATTTAAAATATATCCTCCAAATCGTAAAATTAGTCCAGGATGTTCTTCTAAATTTAAAATTAGAAAATCATGTAAATTTTATAAAGATATGTCCAAATCTTCTAAATATTTTTGTCGAAAAGATATTACAACAAATGAAAATATATCTAAAAATATGCAACTACTGGTAAAAATTGATAAAATTGATAAAATTAAAAAATATATAGATTTGTCTATTGGGAAATGTTATAAATTAGTCTAATTTTTATTTTTATTTTCATTCATATATATAAATGAAAATAATATGTGTAAGTGGTTACTTTGATCCGTTTCACGTGGGTCATTTGGAATATTTAGAACGCAGTAAAAAACTTGGTGATTATTTGTTTGTTATTGTTAACAGTGATTATCAAGCCCGACTTAAAAAACAAAAAGCGTTTATGAATCAGTATGAAAGACTCAAGATAATCAGATCTTTAAAATGTGTTGATGCTGCTATTATTGCTATAGATAAAGATCGTACTGTTCGGGAAACTCTACGAATTATAAAACCAGATTATTTTACAAATGGAGGCGATCAAAATAACGCGACAATTCCAGAAATTGATGTTTGTAATGAATTAGGAATAGAGTTAGTTGATGGGTTAGGAGATAAGATACAAAGTTCATCGTGGTTAATTAAAAGTTCTAATTATAACCCCAAAAACTGATTTAATGGCGTAGTTACACAAAACAAATAATGAACAAAGATACCAAGAATTAATAAAGATATTGATAATTTCCAATAGTTCACTTTCTTATTTAGAAATATGTAAATAAAATATGATACTAAAAATGTAATTATAAAGTCAATAATAGCAATATTATAAATTTTTATACTGTGAACACCAGTATTTGGTTTACCAAATAAATCTTTATATTTACATAAAATCATAGTATATAATAATAATATACTACTATATTTAAATAATTTTTAATATTATTATTTTATTATTATTTTGATATTATTACTATTATTATTATTTTGATATTATTACTATTATTATTTTGATATTATTATTTTGATATTATTATTTTGATATTATTATTTTATTATTATTTTATTACTATTTTGATAATATAATATTAGAATTTTTTCCAATAAACACCGTTTCCTCAAATTGTGCTACACAACTCATAGAATCCGTTTCATATAAAGGTGGATAAATACTTAAATCACCTGTGCTATAGAGTTTAAAATAATCATTTAAATTATTTTTAGATTCATTATTTATATTATACACATATCTTGGACAAAAGGGCAATGTTTTAAAATTATCTTTTATTAATCCATATATGATATCTAATTTTTTAATATTAAATATAGGAACAGTGTCGTCCTTATCTACCAGCATAAAATGACTATACTCATTTGTATCTTTACTCATTATAGTTGTTCCAGAACCATTGCTAGTATATACCTCTACAGCTATTACATCATTCTCCTCCACAATTTGATTGTCTTCTTTTTGAGGCACGCTATATAATAATTTTCCTCCGTGAATTTTCCAAGGAAGAATATTATGTCCAGTGATATTATCTATAGGTTTAATAGGTTTGGTAACACCATTTATTTCTATTTCATATGATTCTACCACTTCTTTTGCGATATAACTTAATTCATTAAATTTTACATCTACGCCCATATTTTTAATAACTTTATCGACCGCTTCTCTTGATGATTCTAATAAAGAATTATATGTACTGTTTAAATTAACGGTAAAAGCACTATCTATTATACATCCATTATAATGAACGCCAAAATCAATCTTACATACATCAACTGATTTTAGTCTAGTGGTATCATTTAGGTAAGGTGTGTAGTGAGCCGCAATATTATTTAAACAAATACCCGTTGGAAATGCTATACAATTATTATATTGAGGATTACTAGTATGAAGATTATTATCCAATTTTAAATATTCTTCCTTAATGTTAGATTCTATTTTTTCACATAAATCTAATAATGTCACATTTGGTTTAATGAATGGTTTAATATAGGCTTGTGTATTTTTATGGATTTCTGCTGCTATTTTATAATTTTTTAAATCATTCATCGTATTATCATTCATCGTATTATCATTCATTGTATTATCATTCATTATATTATCATTCATTGTATTATCATTCATCGTATTAAATAATAGTATAATTAATACACTATATATTTAAGTTATTATAATTATTTAAATATATTATAATAATTATAATATATATGATTATTTTAGTAACAGGTGGAACAGGATTTATTGGATCACATCTTTGCACTGAATTAATTAGGAGGGGTCATTATGTTATTTGTGTAGACAATAATTTTTCGGGATCTATGAGAAATATTAAACAGTTATTATTAAATCCCAACTTTGAGTTTATAAGACACGATATGACATTACCGATATTTCTAGAAGTTGACCAGATTTATCATTTAGCGTGTCCAGCATCTCCTATAAAATACCAATTTAATCCTATAAAAACAATAAAAACAAATATATTTGGCACTTTAAATGCGTTGGG
>Ga0206123_10000810_pt1 | contig 30391 bp, 31 predicted proteins | sample Helgoland_Spring_2_FD_160086 | JGI IMG/M metagenome (GOLD analysis project Ga0206123, IMG submission 160086) | Pelagic subsurface seawater microbial communities from Kabeltonne, Helgoland, North Sea - Helgoland_Spring_Bloom_20160316_1 | ecosystem: Environmental > Aquatic > Marine > Epipelagic ...
CTGCAAAAGAGAGTATTTCACCATCAGCGATAAAGTGTTCGCTCCGACCAGAAACATTGATGGTCACTTTAGTTTTTTGAAGTTGTGCATCACTCATCTGTGAAGCGAGCGTTCTTTTATAAATTAATGAATACAGCTTTGAAGATTGATCATCCAGGCCAAGAATAGTGGGCTTAGTTAGATCAGTTGGTCTGATAGCCTCATGTGCCTCTTGAGCGCCACTCGAGCTGGTCTTATATCTTCTGGCTTGATGAAACTGCTTTCCATATTTTGATACAATTTCTTCCTCAGCACCAGTAATAGCCAGTTCAGATAAGTTTAATGAGTCAGTTCTCATATATGTGATTGCACCCTCACGATATAAGTTCTGGGCAATTGACATAGTCTGCTTAACAGAAAAACCAAGTTTTTGCGACGCCTCTTGTTGCAATGTAGAAGTAATAAATGGAGCTTTAGGTGATCTTTTAGAGGGCTTAGTGTCAACTAAATCAACTATTAATTCAGCCTCTATCAACGCCTCAGCAAAAGAAAGAGCATCTTCTTTAGAGCTAAATTCTTTATTGAGTTTTACCTCAAGATTTTGATTATCCTTGTTAATTAAGTTTGCTTTAACCTTAAATGTACTGACTGGAATATGAGCTGAAATTTCGCGCTCTCTTTCCACAACCAATCTAACAACTGGAGACTGAACTCTTCCTGCGGAACGAGCTCCAGAAATTTTTCTCCAAAGAACTGGGGAAATTTCAAAACCAACCAGCCTATCAATTATTCTTCTGGCTTGTTGAGCATCAACAAGATCGGTATTTATTGTTCGTGGATTCTTTATTGCCTTGGTGATAGCACCCTTTGTGATTTCATGAAAAACAATCCTTGGAGTATCTAAATCCAAAGATAGAGCCTGTTGAAGATGCCATGCAATCGCTTCTCCTTCTCGATCCTCATCAGTAGCCAGAAAGATTTTCTCGGCAGCTTTTGCAGATTTTTTTAAGTCAGCAACAACTTTTTTCTTGTCTGCACTTATAGCATAAGTTGGTAGAAAGTCATTTTCAATATTCACGCCCATGTCTTTCTTAGGCATATCCCTGATATGACCAATACTAGATTTAACAACGTAATCTGGTCCTAAAAACTTTTCAATTGTTTTTGCTTTCGCCGGTGATTCGACAATAACAAGATTTTTTGACATAAAAAGTCCTACTGAAGAGTAGGGTTATCATCGTGAAACACAATAGACTCAATCCATTGCGATGGAACAGCAGATTCAGCGCTGTTTCCAATAACCATCATTACAACCCATTTCAAATCATCGATACTAAGCTTTGAGTCTTCTAGAGACATCACTTGATCAATGACAATCTCTCTTTGACTCGGGTTTAGTTGGCCCATATTCTCCATAAACATTATGAAACCCCTTGCTCTGGAATCTAACTTAGTTTTTTCAAGTTCACTATAAATTCGCATGGAATTATGCACCGTATTAAAGCTTGCAATTTTCCCGTCTTGAAGTGCTGCTATATTCTCAAGCCAAATTAAAGCTTTTTCGATTCTCTCTGAATCAAATCCAGCTTCAGACAGATGAGTCTTTAACAAATCATCGTCCAACTCTTGAGTTGAATCTTGCTCAGCAGATTCAAACAGAAAGTCAAACATAAAGGTGAGTACATCAAGAATGTTGTTAGTCATAGAGCCTCTTAAAAATTAACATATCTTACTAATTTATAAATACTGGACTCTAATAACAAAAGAGTCTAATTAATTGTTTATTACTTGTGGGCAACAATCACTTTTTCAACCTCCACTTAAGTTATAAAGTGATTACTAAATTAAAGCAACTAATTATTTGATACCTTCATTATCCACATCTTTATGTAAATTGGGCCTTAATAAAGCCCTAATAGCTAAGAAACTCTAATTTATCAGGCATACCGATTCAATCCAAGTATGGTAAAATTGCAAAATTTTTTGTTGGCTTATACAGATTATGAAAAGAACTTTCCAACCGAGCGTACTAAAACGTAAGCGCAACCACGGCTTTAGAGCTAGAATGAAAACTCGTTCTGGGCGTGCTATTCTAAGTGCACGTAGAAAAAAAGGGCGTAAGCGCTTAGCAGCTTAACACAATGGCTGGCTCGCTTGCTCGAAGTGTGCGTATTACAAATGCCAAAGAATTCGCACATATTTTCAAAAAGGGGCGCCATTCTCAAAGTAAATTTTGGAAAATAGTAGTGAGTAATACTGACTATTCTTTATCAAGGCTTGGGCTTGCGATATCCAAAAAAGAATACAAAAAAGCTGTTGACAGAAATCATTTAAAAAGACTGGCTCGTGAGACTTTTAGACTAAATCAAGATTGTTTTGGAAGCGTTGATTTCGTTGTGATGGCCAAAAATAACCCAAGCATAAACAATACTAAGATGACAAATGATTTGCTTTCACTTATGACAAAAGCAACAAAAAGGATAGCCTCCTGATGAAATTTTTGATTCTACCTCTAATCAAAATTTATCAATGGATTATTAGTCCAATTTTAGGGGGTAATTGTCGTCATATACCAACTTGTTCTGAATATACATATGATGCAATTAAGTATCATGGCGCCATTAAAGGGAGCGCTCTTGGAGTAAAACGAATTAGCAAATGTCATCCCTGGTCTGAAGCAAGTTATGATCCTGTCCCAAAAAAAATTAAAACAATTTAGATACTTATGAATACTCAAAAACTCTTTCTTTTTATTGCAATTTTTTTAACTATTTTTCTGCTTTGGGATAAATGGGAGCTTACACAGTCTGTAGATGAGAATGGCAATGTAATTACCCAAACTCAGCTAGTAAGCAATGACTCTTCAACAGAAATTACTGATGTTCCTCTTCCAAGTGATGTTCCATCAGCAGATTTACAAATCTCAGAAGACTCAACTCCATCAATAATTGAACCAAGCAATTCTGGTGCTTACACCACAGTTGTTACAGATCTTTTAACTCTTCAGATTTCACATAAAGGTGGAACGATCATAAGCGCCTTACTGAATAAATACCCTGAAACCTTAAACTCTGATGCACGTTTTGAGTTATTAAGCAATTCTCCAGATAGAATTTATCATGCACAAAGTGGATTGATTCCTGCTGATCAAATGCCTACCCATCAAGATGAATACACTTCCGAAAGAGATGAGTATTTCCTGGGTAGCGATAGTCAATTGACAGTTCCATTGAAATGGACTGATAATAATGGTATCACTGTAACGAAAAACTTTAGTTTTAAGCCAGACAGTTATGTTGTCGAAGTTGACTATCAAATAGAAAATAATAGTTCTTCTGATCGTGTTGTTAGTAGCTATACTCAGCTTGCTCATGGCGCTGCACAAGAGTCTGGCGGGTTCATGATGGGAATGCAAAACTTTAATGGCGGTGCAATCTACAATGATGAGGAAATCTTTGAAAAAATTGATTTTGAAGACTTTGACTCTAGTCCAAAGACAACGTCAATTGGTGGATGGGCAGCAATGATTCAGCATTATTTCTTTTCAGCATGGATTCCAAATGAAAAGGAAAAACATACCTACTCAACCAAATCAAGTAGAGATAACTTTCTTCTGACAACTGTTAACCCTAGCACAAGAATTGCTGCAGGCTCCTCAGTCAATGTTGGAAAAAATCAGCTTTTTATTGGACCCAAAGAGCATGTTCGCCTTGAAAATCTTGCGCCTGGACTAGATAAAACTGTTGACTATGGGTTCCTATTTATTGTGGCTAAACCTTTATCTGTATTCCTTCACTGGATTTATAGTTTTGTCCAGAACTGGGCGATATCAATAATCTTGGTAACGCTGGCAATTAAGCTTGCCTTTTATAAACTCTCTGAAAAATCTTTTCGATCAATGGCTGGGATGAAAAAATTAGCACCTAGACTTCAAAAGATTAAAGAAACATATGAGGGCGACAAACAAAAAATTGGTAAAAAAACTATGGAGCTTTACAGAACTGAAAAAATCAACCCTGCTGCTGGTTGTCTTCCGATTCTAGTTCAAATTCCTGTGTTCATCTCAATATATTGGGTTCTTATAGAAATGGTTGAATTGCGTCAAACGCCTTTCTTATATTTGCCAGATTTGGCTGCAAAAGATCCTTATTTCATACTCCCATTAATTATGGGCGCATCTATGTGGTTTCAGCAACGACTTAACCCTCCTCCTGCTGATCCAATTCAGGCAAGGATTATGCAAATGCTTCCAATCGTATTTACTGTATTCTTCCTATGGTTTCCATCAGGGCTTGTATTATATTGGGTTACCAATAATATTCTTTCAATTGCTCAACAAATGTACATTAACAAAAAAATCAATGGGTAGTTAGTTTTATGAGTAACAATTCTAAAGCTGAATCAATAGCAAAAGAAATCAAGCTTTTAATCTTGGATGTTGATGGGGTTCTTACTGATGGTGGTATTTATTTTGACGATAAAGGTACTGAGCATAAAAAATTTGACTCTCAGGATGGTTGTGGGATTAAATTACTAGAATTATCTGGTGTTGAAGTTGCAATCATTACTGCAAGAAGCACTCGCTCTGTTGCTCATAGACTTGAAACTCTTGGTGTCAAAAATTACTACCATGGTATAAAGGACAAGGGTGTTGCCCTAAAAGAGCTTTCGGAAAAACTGTCTATTGATTTAAGTGCGTCAGCCTTTGTGGGCGATGACGTGATTGATCTCCCTGCAATGTCAAAAGTAGCCTTACCTATAGCAGTTGCAAATGCACATTCATTTGTAAAAGAAAATGCACTGATGGTTACAAATAATGCTGGTGGTTCTGGAGCAGTTAGAGAGGTTTGTGACTTTTTATTAAAAGCTCAGGATAAATATGATGACCTAATGCAGTCATTTTTAAAATGACTAAATTTCAGTCTGAGTGCTATGAAGCTCTTAAAAAAGTCCCCAAGGGAAAAGTAATTACATATGCCGGCCTGGCTAGAGAAATAGGAAAACCCAAAGCTCACCGAGCTGTTGGAAATGCTATGAACAAAAATCCTTTTGCCCCTAAAGTACCTTGTCACAGGGTGGTGAAGTCAAATGGAGAACTAGGTGGTTTTGCAGATGATATTAACGTAAAAATAAAACGCCTTCATGAAGAAGGCGTTGATGTACTAAATAACAAGATTGTAAACTTTAAATCTATTTTGTTTAGCGAGTCTTAACGCTTTTTACCTCTCATCTTAGAGATCATTTGAAGCTGGGCCATTGACTCTGCCAATGCTGCTTGAGTGGTTGTTACATCTTGATCGCCCTGAGCATTAGACATAGCTTCCTCAGCTCTTTGTTTTGCCTCAAGTGCCTTAGACTCATCTAAGTCATTTGCACGAATCGCTGTGTCAGAGAAAATCGTAACCGTACCAGGCTGAACCTCAATAATTCCTCCTGAAACAAAAATTGACTCCATGCCACTCTCAGTTTCAACTCTAACCTCACCAGGTTTGAGTGTGCTAATTAGTGGGACATGCATTGGATAAACACCAATCTCACCCATTGAAGCTGGAGCAAAAACACACTTCGCTTCTCCTGAGTATATTTCCTCAGTTGCACTAACTACATCAACATGTATTACTGACATTTATGCTGTCTCCGATGCCTTTTCTTTAACTTCTTCGATAGAACCCGTCATATAAAAAGCTTGCTCAGGAACAGCATCATGCTCTCCATCTAAGATAGCTTTAAATCCAGAAATTGTATCCTTTAATGAAACATACTTTCCTGGAGAACCAGTAAAGACTTCTGCAACAAAGAAAGGCTGTGAAAGGAATTTTTGGATCTTACGGGCACGAGATACAGTCTGCTTATCTTCTTCAGATAACTCATCCATACCAAGAATAGCAATAATATCTTTCAACTCTTTATAACGCTGAAGAACGCCTTGCACTCCACGAGCAACATCATAGTGCTCCTGACCAACAATTAAAGGGTCAAGTTGACGTGAGGTTGAATCAAGTGGATCTACCGCTGGATAAATACCTAGCTCTGCGACTTGACGAGACAGTACTACTGTTGCATCCAAGTGAGCGAATGTTGTTGCTGGAGATGGATCTGTTAAGTCATCCGCAGGAACATATACTGCCTGAATAGAGGTAATAGAGCCTGTTTTAGTAGATGTAATCCTTTCTTGTAGGGCTCCCATTTCTGAAGCGAGTGTTGGCTGATAACCAACCGCAGAAGGCATACGTCCTAATAGAGCTGAAACTTCTGTTCCTGCAAGAGTGTAACGATAAATATTATCAATAAATAGCAAAACATCACGACCTTCGTCACGAAAATACTCAGCCATAGTGAGGCCCGTTAAAGCAACCCGAAGTCTATTTCCTGGAGGCTCATTCATCTGACCATAAACTAAGGATACTTTATCTAGGACATTTGAATCTTTCATCTCGTGATAGAAATCATTACCTTCACGCGTTCGCTCGCCAACACCAGCAAATACTGAATATCCAGAGTGCTCGATCGCAATGTTTCGAATAAGTTCCATCATGTTAACTGTTTTACCTACCCCAGCACCACCAAACAATCCAACCTTTCCACCTTTTGCAAAAGGGCAAACTAAATCAATCACTTTAATGCCTGTTTCTAGTAATTCAGTCGCAGGTGCTAATTCATCATATGCAGGTGCTGAGCGGTGAATTTCCCAATCTGCTTCTTGACCAATATCGCCAGCATTATCAATTGGCTCTCCAAGAACATTCATAATTCGGCCAAGAGTTTTTGTACCAACTGGAACGGTAATAGCTTTACCAGTATTGGTTACTTCTAGCCCACGCTGAAGTCCTTCAGAACCTCCCATTGCAATAGCTCTAACGACATTATCGCCAAGCTGTTGCTGAACCTCTAAAGTAAGGTTCGCTTTAGTAACATGAAGTGCGTTATATACCTTAGGTATTGCGTCAGATGGAAATTCGACATCGATAACAGCGCCAATAATTTGTGTAATTTTGCCTATACTCATTTGCTTATCCTTATTTTTAATCTTTAAACAGCCGCAGCGCCCGCTACAATCTCAGAAATTTCCTGAGTAATAGCGGCCTGTCTTGCCTTGTTATAAATCAATTGAAGATCGTCAATCATATCTCCAGCATTTTCTGTAGCACTATGCATCGCTATCATTCTTGAAGATTGCTCACAAGCAATATTTTCTACAATTCCTTGATAAACTAACGCTTCAATATAGCGAACCAATAATGCGCTTAGTGCACTCTCTGCATCTGGCTCATAAATATAGTCCCAGTGGTGGTCCATACTTTCTTCCTCAGTAACCTCCATTGGAACAATTTGCTTAACTGTCGGGACTTGTGACATAGTGCTTGCAAATCTATTGTAAGCAATCATAATCTTGTCAATCTCACCAGCATCATAGCGGTCCAACATTACCTTAATTGCACCTAAAAGATCATCAAAATGAGGTGTATCTCCTAAATCCGTGAGCACAGAGTTGATTGTTAGTCCAGTGTTCTTAAAGAATGAAGTAGCTTTTTTACCAATTGTACAAAGCTCAACATCAACCTTATCTGATTGCCAAGCCGCGATATCTTTTAGAAGACTTCTAAATAGATTTGTATTAAGACCTCCACATAGGCCTCTATCACTTGAAATTATAATAATTCCAACACGCTTGATTTCTTCAGAAGCAGTCATGTAAGGATGCTTAAACTCTGAATTAGCATGGGTTAAGTGGCCAATAACATTAAGGATTTTTTCAGAGTATGGTCTAGATGCAAGCATTCTATCTTGTGCCTTCTTCATCTTAGATGCTGCAACCATTTCCATAGCTGAAGTAATCTTCTGAGTATTTTTAATACTCGCTATTTGGGTCCTAATTTCCTTGCCTACTGCCATGTCTTTCTACCAAGTATTATTAGCTTTAAAGTCATCAATCGCTTCCTGGAGTTTTGCCGCAATATCATCATTGTAGTCGCCAGATTCATTGATAGTATCCATCAATTCTTTCTGGCTTGTGTTCATGTAAGCCAAAAGTGCTGCCTCAAATGCTACAACTTTATTTGCCTCAACATCATCAAGTGCTCCTGAGTTAGCTGCAAAAAGTGAAGTTGCAGTTTCAGCAACATTTAATGGAGAATATTGTGCTTGCTTCATTAGCTCTGTTACACGGATTCCTCGATCAATCTGCGCTTTAGTCTCAGCATCTAAATCAGACGCAAATTGAGCAAAAGCCGCCAATTCACGATACTGTGCTAAATCGAGACGAATACTACCACCAAGCTTCTTAACAGCTTTAGTTTGTGCTGCTCCACCAACTCTTGAAACCGAAAGGCCAGCATTAATCGCAGGACGAATACCTGAGTTAAATAAATCAGTTTCTAAGAAGATTTGACCGTCTGTAATAGAAATTACATTTGTTGGTACAAAAGCTGATACGTCACCAGCTTGAGTTTCAATTATAGGAAGTGCAGTCAAAGAACCTGTCTTACCTTTAACTTCTCCATTTGTTACCTTCTCAACATAATCAGCGTTAACTCTGGAAGCTCTCTCAAGTAAACGAGAGTGAAGATAAAACACATCGCCTGGATAAGCTTCACGACCTGGTGGTCTCTTCAAAAGTAACGAAACTTGGCGATAAGCCCAAGCCTGCTTTGTTAAGTCATCATAAACGATTAACGCATCTTCTCCACGTTCCATGAAATACTCACCCATAGCACAGCCAGCGTAGGGAGCGATATACTGAAGAGCTGCAGAATCAGAAGCAGAAGCAGATACAATAATTGTATGGGCTAAAGCACCATGCTCTTCAAGCTTACGAACAACAGCAGCAATTGATGACGCTTTTTGTCCAATCGCAACATAAATACATTTAACACCAGTATCTTTTTGATTGATAATCGCATCAATAGCTACAGCAGTTTTTCCAGTTTGACGGTCGCCAATAATAAGCTCGCGTTGACCACGGCCAATTGGCACCATTGCATCAATAGCTTTAATACCAGTTTGGATAGGCTGATCTACTGATTGTCTGTCAATTACTCCAGGAGCAACAACCTCAATCGGTCTTGTTGCAGAGGCCTTAATATCTCCCTTGCCCTCTAAATCTTCACCTAATGGGTTAACAACACGACCAAGCAGCTCATTTCCAACTGGAACTTCCATGATTCGGTTTGTACACTTAACAGTATCGCCTTCTGAAATATGAAGATAATCTCCCAAGACAACAGCACCTACAGAATCTTGCTCCAAGTTAAGTGCTAGGCCAAATGTATTTCCTGGGAACTCTAACATTTCACCAAATTGAGCGTCTGCTAGACCATGAATACGCACGATACCATCACTAACACTGATTACTGTGCCTTCTGTTCGAGCTTCTGCTGAAAAATCAAAGCCCTCTATTTCTTTCTTAATTAAATCACTGATTTCAGAAGCGTTTAATTGCATATCAAACCTCTCTATATAAAATTAATTTACAGACAATGAGACGCTCAAAGCGTCAACCCTTGCCTTAATTGATGTATCAATAACTTTGTCGCCATCTTTTATGATGATGCCACCTTTAAGAGTTTCATCAACTTTAGTTTCTACTGATACTGTTGTTTTATGTTTACTTGTTAAATCATCAATAATTGCTTTTGTCTCGCTTTCACTCAATTCAAATGCGCTTATAACTTTAAAGTTCTTACTTTTATTAGCATTAGAAACAGCCATTTCGAATGCACCTGCAATACTCTCAATAGCAGCTGATCGATCGTTCTTCAAAATAAGTCCAATCAATGCTGATTCCTGTTTGCTAACCTCTTTTGATGAAGCTTTAGCAATTAATGCAGCAATCAAATCATATTTTTGAGTTTTGCTTTTGCCTGGCGAAGCAATAAAAGCTTTCGTACTCTCGTCACTCATTACAGCGCTTGCTGCTGAGAGAAAAGAGCTCCATGAAGAAACAGAGTTACTTTGCTCTGCAACTTCAAAAATCGCTTGAGCGTATGGCTTGGCAATTGATGATAATTCCATTTTATCGCCCTATAGTGACTGTGAAAGCTTAGAAAGCATGTCTTTATGAGTTTTAGAATCGACTTCTTTATCCAGTACAGAATTAACACCCTGCATGACTAATGTAGAAACCTGATCTCTAAGCTCATTGCGTGCTTTAACAACTTCTTGATCAAGCTCAGACTTTGCTTGAGCCTTAATTTTGTCTGCTTCTTCAGATGCAGCTCCCTTGGCATTATCAATCATTACGCTTGCTTGTTTATCGGCATTTGCAATAATTTCAGCCGCCTGAGTTTTTGAAGTTTCTATTAAGTCTTCTGCATTTTTTTGCGCTAATGCATGCTCTTCTTTCCCAAGTTCTGCCGCCTTAAGTCCATCTTCAATAGCTTTTTTGCGAGCTGCCATTGCCTCAACTAATGGAGGCCAAATAAACTTCATGCAAAACCAGACAAACATGGCAAACATTATTGTTTGTCCAATTAGCGTAAGGTTAATATTCATAACTAATACCCTTGTTTATTGAAAAAGCTTACGATTTACCCTGCAACCGCAAACAAGATATACATTGAGATACCAACTGCAATCATAGGTACCGCGTCTACTAGTCCCATTACGATAAACATTTGTGTTCTCAGCATTGGGATTAACTCCGGCTGACGAGCAGCGCCCTCGATAAACCTAGCACCAAGGATACCGATACCAACAGCAGCGCCGAGTGCACCAAGACCCATCAAAATAGATCCTGCTAAAAATAATATACTTTGTTCCATTTTTTGCTCCTACTTATTAAAACTATTTAAAAAAAATTAATGCTCTTTTTGGTGTGCCATATCCATATATACTATTACCAAGGTCATAAAGATAAACGCCTGAAGCAATACAATTAAGATATGAAAAATAGCCCACGGTAAAGACAGGCTCCACTGTATCCAGAACGGCAACAGTGCAATTAGAATAAAGATCATCTCACCGGCATACATGTTTCCAAATAAACGCAATGCTAGTGATACTGGCTTAGCCAGTAAATTCACTCCCTCTAAAAATAAGTTAGCAGGCAACATCCACTTTCCAAAAGGATGTAATGTTAGCTCACCTGCAAATCCACCTAATCCTTTTTCTTTAATGCTGTAATAAAGGATTAATATAAATATACCGATTGACATTCCAAATGTTGCATTTGGATCCGTTGTTGGAACCACTTTCAAGTACTCAACTCCCATTGAAGCAAATAAGACAGGAAGCCAATCTACAGGAACAAGATCCATGGTATTCATCAGCACTATCCAAACAAAAGTGGTGAGTGCTAGAGGAGCAACTAAAGGGTTTTTTCCATTAAATGATCCTCGAACATTTTCATCAATAAAGTCTACGATACTTTCTACAAAATTTTGGAATCCGCTCGGAGCCTCTATTGAAGCTTTCTTAGCTGCCCTAGCAAAGAAGAATAAAAATAGGGCTCCAAGCACAAAAGAAAAGCCAAGAGTATCAACGTGGACAGCCATAAAGCCCATATCAGAAGCTTCTTGGGAAGTATGTGCAAAACCCCAATGACCATCAGGAAATTTTCCGAAAGTTAAATTTTGAAGATGGTGCTTAATATAAGCGCCAGATGTTAGTTCACCACTTGCCATTATTTTTGCCTTAACCTATCTAATATAAAACCAACTTGACCAACTACCAAACTCAAACACAGAGCTGCAGGATCAAGCTCTAACAAACCAAGCCCAATTAAAGCTAGTAGGATTAGAGAAAATGTTCTGGTAACACTACTATTTATCGCCATCCTAAAGCTTTTTTGTGCATCAATATCAACTAATGATTTTTGCTTATTTGTATACCAATTAAATATTAAGGTATTGCTCAAACTAACTGCAGCGCCGTATAACGCGGCAAGAACAAAACCATTAGTGGCATAGTAAATAACAATTAAAACAAGGAGAAAGTATTGAATAAGCGAGCTAACTGATTTCACTTGCTACTTAACCACCCTGATTGTGCACAAACGCAACATTATACAATTTAATGTTTAATAGTCAAGCTTTGAAATCCCAATATATCTTGTACAAAGTTAAAAAAAATTCAACTTTTTAAGGGGTTTAATTCAATGACAATATTTTAAAATATTACGAGCTTGAACTAATCATTTCTTCTGCAGCGATTCGTGTCTTTTCACTGATATTAATTCCTCCTAATATTCTTGCAATCTCATCTGCTCTCTGGTCCTTGTTTAATAAGATCACATCAGTGAAAGTCATTTCATTTTTTTGTGTTTTTTGAACTTTTAGGTGCTCTTTACCTTGCGCTGCGACTTGAGCCAAATGAGTTACACAAATAATTTGATAATGTTTTGAAAGCTTTTTAAGCATTTGGCCAACTATCTCAGCAACTGATCCGCTAATACCTACATCAACTTCATCAAAAACTACTGAAGGGGTCAGCTCTGTATTGCTTCCCGAAACCGAAAGCGCCAAGGAAATCCTTGAAAGCTCTCCACCAGAAGCAACCTTATTAAGTGGCTTAAAATCTTGGCCAGCATTTGTTTTAACATAAATATTGATATCTTCAGCACCATTAGGCTTGACTTCTTTTTCTAAATCAATCATCTTAAATATAATTTCACTACCTGGCATTCCAAGGTTTTGCATAAGAGTCGTGACTTCTTTTGAGAGCGACTTGCTAGCTATTTGTCTCTTAGCTGATAGTGCCTCAGATTGATTGAAATAGTCTATTTCAATTTTTGTGAGCTCCTCATTTAAATGATCAAGTGTTTCATTTGAATTATCTAAAGCACTCAACTTACTCTCTAATGAGTTTTGTATATCAACAAGCTCAATAATTTGACAATTATGCTTTCTTCCCAAATCATGAAACAGGTTAATTCTTTGCTCCAATTGTGCAGAATAATCTTCTTGATTGCTTATTCTACTGAGATAGTCTGTTAGATCATAAATGCCCTCTTGAACCTGCAACTGAGCACTAGCAATTAATGCTCTTATAGAGTCAAGTCGCGAATCAATTTCTTTAGATTGATTCAGGATGCTCTCTCCTTCTATAAGGATATTGTTTGCTCCGTTTTCATCATTTAATGCACTCAACAATTTTGATATTTTCTCAATTATCTGACTCGAATTTTTTGAAGCCTTATATTCATCCTCGATACTATTGAGCTCTTCTTTAGATAGTTCAGCTTGATGAAGTTCATCCAGTTGATGAATTAACAAATCTTTCTGTGCAGAAAGAAGTGAGTTGTTGTTTTTTAAATTAAATAACTTATCTTTGACTTTTTGATATTTATTAAAAATATCGTTAACTCTATTGCATAGTTTTTGAGATCCTGCATAGTCATCCAGAAGAGTCCTATGATGGCTAGCCTTTAGCAAAAGCTGATGCTCATTTTGACCATGAGTATCAATCAAAAAACTTCCAGTCTCTCTTAGAACTGATAATGGCACTTTTCTTCCATTGACATATGAGCGTGACTTGCCATCTAAAAGAATAACACGCCTTAAAATGCACTCAAGGTCGTTTTCTAGATCCTGGCTCTCAAGATATGACAATACATTTGAGTCTGGTTCAATAATAAATGAAGCACTTATTTCTGCTTTAGTCGCACCATTTCTGACAAGTGAGGCATCTGAACGTCCGCCAGAAATCATATCTAAAGCCTGAACAATAATTGATTTTCCGGCGCCTGTTTCACCCGTAATGACTGTCATTCCTGACTTAAAGTCAATATCTAAATCTTGAACAACAACTAGATTTTTAATATTAAGACTATCAAGCATACTATATAGTTTTTAAACTTTTTGTCCCCAGTGCAGTTTTGACCGAATAATTTCAAAATAGTCGTAACCTTTAGGATGAATTAGATGAACAAAATTATCATGTCTTTTCACTCTAAGTGAGACACCCTCAGACGCAGAAACTGAAGACTGAGCATCAAAACTAATAGTGGCTCTTTCATCACAATCCAACAATGAAATAATTACTTCACTTTCGCCATGCAAAATAAATGGCCTATGGCTCATGGTATGAGGGCTGATTGAAACAAGGCAAATCGCATTTGTGCTTGGATGCATAATTGGACCACCACTTGATAAAGCATAAGCAGTTGATCCAGTTGGTGTAGTAACAATTATTCCATCAGCTCTTTGATTATTTACAAAGTCCTCATCAACATGAAGCTCAAACTCTATCATCCTAGGGGTTTCATTACGATGAATAACTACTTCATTAAAAGCCAAATGCTCAGAAAGTACTTTACCGTTTTGTTCTATTTGACAATTTAATAAAGATCGCTGTTCTTTAATAAACTCACCATTAAGAATCTCAGTTACCGCAGATGCCATTGAGTCAACTGAAACATCGGCCAAAAAACCCAACCTACCTAAGTTGACCCCTAAAATGGGTATATTTGAATCAACATAGGTCCTGGCTGTGTTGAGGATAGTACCATCACCACCAACTACGATTATGAGATCTGCCTCATTAGTAATTTGCCCAACATCCTCCAGAACACTAGCGCCAAGATTCTTGAGGAGCACACCAAGCTCCAAAGCAGTTTTTTGACTGGTAAAATCATTTGGTTTACAGATAATGCCAACTGAATTAAACATAGGCCTTGAAATTAACTAAAGAGTAACTAAATATCACATTAAATATACATTAGTTTAACAACACAATGACAAAAAAGAAGGAACAAAAAGCTCAAAAAAGCGCTTCTACTAAAGCTAAAGATGACTTGATAGATAGCTCAAAAATTGAAGATTTAGAATCTCAGCTTGAAGAGGCACAACAATCTGCCAAGGACAATTGGGATAAATTGTTGCGCTCGCAAGCTGAAATGGAAAATTTAAAAAGACGAACTACAAAAGATCTAGAAAATGCACATAAGTTTGCACTAGAAGGTTTTGTTAAAGCACTTCTAGAAGTCAGTGATTCTCTTACTATGGGTCTTAAGTCAGCTCAAGATGAAAAAGCTACATTGGAAAATACAACCGAAGGCCTTGAACTAACTATGAAAGTTTTTAATAGCACACTGGAAAAGTTTGGGGTTGAGTCTATTAATCCAATTGATGAAAAATTTGATCCAGACCTTCATGAGGCTGTAACCATGGTACCAATGCCAGATAAAAAACCTAACACTGTCCTAGAGGTAGTTCAAACAGGGTTTACTCTCAACGGAAGACTGGTTAGACCGGCCCTGGTAATTGTTGTTCAGTAGAAAGACTCTATAAACTAGTTAAAATTGTATTTTTTTGATTAAAATCGTGCATTTTTATTAAAAATATCAATAAAAAGTAAGTTTTTATTCAAAAAATAGTAATTTTTTGTTAATTTTTACTAAAAATTGAATAAAAAGCTTTAAAAAATTAAAAATTCATCATAATTTTTCAGAAAAACGATGAAATTGATGTTTTTTCTATCCTTTAACACTAAAGCCATTACTTACTTTGCTTGACAGCAAAGAGCTAATACTCTATATTCCTCCTAGCTCAAGTCGGCAGGCAGTGAGAAAAAAAGGTGTGTGCCCATAAGGTTAATCTAATAACATTAATACCTAGCCACCCTATGAGCGACTTGAGAATCAATAATTCAGACCGATCAACCAGTCTTTTTACTAAGACAAACACACATTATTCTGTTTATGGCTCAGAAGGCCACTGTCTTATTTTTATTCATGGCGTCGGCTTATGCAGTGAAATATGGCACCCCCAAGTTGAATACTTTTCTAAGAAATATATGGTTGTCACATACGACTTTCTGGGTCATGGCCTAACACCACCTTCTAGCCAAACGCCTACAATCAAAGACTATGTCGAGCAACTAAATGATTTAGTTGAATCACTAGGCATCTCTTCTTTCTCTCTAATTGGACACTCTATGGGGGCAATTATCTCTGTGGCATTTGGTCTTAAATATCAAGACAAAGTTAAATGCTTAATTCCCTTAAATATTGTTTACAAAAGGTCTTTAAATGCAAGAAAAGAGGTTTTAGAGCGTGCAAACAAGATTTTAACGACAGGGCAAATAGGTAATATTGAGCAAACATTGAGTAGGTGGTTTAAAAATAAAACTCAACCTGATCAAATCATAAAAGTAAATATGGTTCGTCAACTTTTACTGGGCGCTTCTCCCAAAGGCTATGGGGACGCTTATAAACTGTTTGCAAAGTCGGATTATATCTTTGAAAATTTGCTTGGCAATTTAAGCATGCCTGTACTATACTTGACTGGAGGTGATGATCCAAACTCTAATTCAAAAATGTCCAGTGAAATGGCGAAAGAATCTCCCAAGGGCCTCTCAAAAAGTATAGAAAATGAGGCGCATATGATGGCATTCATTGCGCCTGAAAAAGTAAACATGTTAATTAAAAACTTTTTAGAAGAAAATGAATAAAGACAAAACAAGAAATTTAAGGCAAGCATTAGGGTCTTTCCCAACTGGAGTTACAGTAGTTTCTTGTCTAGATAAAAATAAAAACCCTTTAGGCTTTACAGCTAATTCATTTACATCTGTCTCTTTAGATCCTCAGCTTATTTCAATTTGCATTGACAAAGAATCATTCAATATTGATTCATTCTCTATCACTAAGCATTTCGCTGTAAGCGTTCTTTCTGAGGACCAACAATCAATTTCAACTACCTTTGCAACTCCTAATGAGGATCGATTCCAAAATGTGGAATGGAGGACTGAGGATACTGGAAGTCCAATTATTGAGAACGCAGTTGCCTGGTTTGATTGCAACACTCGGCAAGTAATTGATGCGGGAGATCACTTGATTCTTATTGGGGAAATTATTGCCTTTGATAGCAGTCCAAAGACTCCCTTAATGTATCTTAGAGGAAACTATGTCAACCTTGGACTTGAACAAAAAATGCTCTTGGCGATGGAAAATGAAAATACTAAGATAGTTGTTGGAGCAATAATAGAATGGCACAAAAAAGTTTTTTTACTGAAAGATAAAACAAATAACTCGCTCTACTTTCCATCGGCCTCTAGGCTAGGTCACATTGATGACAATGATAGCCTTCTGGGAATTCTTAAAAATCTTAAAATATCAATTAATGAGCATTATCTCTTTTCAGTGTTTGAAAAAGCTGAGGATAAAACCAGTTTAATTTACTACCGTGCTCAGGTTAAAGAGGCGTTGGAAGACATGGATGATTACTTTTATCCATTTGATGATATTCCATTTGACAAACTTAGTGATGAAGCGAGTAGAATAATGCTTAAAAGATATATTAAAGAAAGGGAATTGAATGCATTTGGAATCTTTGTTGGCAAAGAAAGCGAAGGCAAGGTAGAAGCTATAAGCAAAAAATAATATTAAAAACTAATAGGATAAATTGATATGGATTTTTCTTTATTTGCTCACATGGAAAGGATTGACGAGGAGCAGTCACAAAAAAGATTATATGATGAGTTTGTTGAACTCTGTCAAATAGCTGATAGGTCTGGCTTTAAAACAATTTGGAATGGTGAGCATCACGGCATGAACTTTACCATTGCGCCCAACCCGTTTGTTAATCTGACTGACTTAGCAAATAAAACCCAAAATGTCAGACTTGGAACAGGAACAATTATTGCTCCCTTTTGGCATCCAATTAAACTTGCAGAAGAGGCAGCGATGACTGATATCATTTCAGGCGGAAGACTTGAGCTCGGAATTGCAAGAGGAGCTTACTCTTTTGAATATGAACGCTTAGCTGATGGCATGGATCCTTTTTCAGCAGGCAATGCGCTGAGGGAAATTGTGCCAGCAATTAAAGCGTTATGGAAAGGCGATTATACTGGTGAAGGTGAGCATTGGTCCTTCCCAAAAACGACTAGCTCTCCAAAACCGCAACAATCTCCAAACCCACCAATTTGGATTGCAGCTAGAGATCAAAACTCTCATGATTTTGCATTAAAAGAGGGCTGCAATGTTCAAGTAACGCCCCTGTGGTTAGGAGATGAAGAGGTTTCATCCCTTATGGAAAAATTTAATATTGCATGCAAGAAACATAAAGATATCAAGCGACCTAAAATTATGGTTTTACGCCATACTTTTGTAGCCGAAACTGAAGAAGAAATCCTGCAGGGCGCTAAAGACATCTCGCGTTTTTATTGTTACTTTGGAGCTTGGTTCAAAAATGAACGCCCTGTTGAGCAGGGCTTGATGCAAAAGCTTTCCGAAGAAGAAATGGATAACCTTGAGATGTACTCTCCAGAAAATATGCGTAAAAACAGCATCATTGGCTCTCCTGAAGAGGTAATCAAAAGAATCAAATTTTGCGAAGAGCTTGGTTATGATGAATATAGCTACTGGATTGATAGCAGTATGGACTTTGAAACAAAAAAGAAATCACTTGAGCTTTTTATAGAAAAGGTTATGCCTGCATTTAATTAATTGGGTCTATTATGAAACATTACAAGCACTACATAAATGGAAAATTTTCTGAAGGCTCAGAAAAATTCGAAACAATAAATCCTGCTAATGGCAAGCCATGGGCAACCTTTCCTGCTGCCTCTCAAGAAGAATCAAACTTAGCTATTGAGTCTGCTTACTCAGCCCTTTATGAAGGCGAGTGGTCAACACTTAATGCGACACAAAGGGGGAAATTAATCCATAGGCTTGGCAATTTAATCGCTGATAATGCGAACATACTTGGAGAACTAGAAACAAAAGACAGCGGCAAGCTAGCAGTTGAAACAAGAGCCCAGTCTAGTTATGTTGCAGACTATTATTATTACTATGCCGGTCTAGCCGATAAAATTCAAGGCGAGGTTCTCCCAATTGACAAGCCAGACATGCAGGTATTTACAACACGTGAGCCTATCGGTGTTGTTGTTGCAATAGTCCCTTGGAATGCACAATTATTTCTCTCTGCTACTAAGATTGCTCCAGCATTAGCTGCAGGAAATACTGTTGTTATTAAGGCTTCAGAGCAAGCTCCAGCTGCATTATTTAAATTTGCTGAATTGGTTGATGAATGTGGATTTCCACCAGGCGTAATCAACATCATTACTGGGTTTGCAGATTCATGTGGCAAAACTCTAACTACACACCCTAAAGTTGCGAGAATTGCTTTTACCGGTGGCACAGAAGTAGCCAGACATATTGTAAGGAATAGTGCAGAAAACTTTGCTCATGTCAGCTTGGAGTTAGGTGGAAAATCACCTATGATTATTTTTGAGGATTGCAATATTGATGGTGCTGTTAATGGAATCATTGCTGGCAACTTTGGAGCTTCTGGACAAAGCTGTGTTGCCGGCTCAAGAGTTTTAATTCACCGCTCGATTCACTCAAAAGTCATCGAGCTCATTAAGCAAAGAGCGAAAAGTATTGTTGTTGGGGATCCGCTTGATAGCAAAACTCAGGTGGGACCTCTAGCAACACTTCATCAAATTGAAAGAGCCTCAAAAGTGATTAACAACTCTGTGAAACAAGGAGCTAATTTAGTTTTTGGCGGCAAGAAACCTAGCCAACAAAAAGAAGGTTGGTATTTTGAGCCCACTCTTCTAGACTGCCCAACCCAAGATTTTGACTGTGTTAAAACTGAACTCTTTGCCCCAGTTATCAGCGTTATTGCATTCGACACAGAGGAGGAGGCAATAGCCATGGCTAATGACTCTGACTACGGTCTTGGGTCTGGCGTATTTACTGAAAACTTAGCAAGAGCCCATCGCGTTAGTGCAAAGATTCACTCAGGAATTGTTTGGATTAATACCTACAGAGCAATATCACCAATTTCTCCTTTTGGAGGCGTCAAGCAAAGTGGTGGAAGTCGTGAGGCAGGAATTGATGCAATTCATGAATACACCCGGACTAAGACAACATGGATTAATACCTCTTCTGAGCCTATGAGTAATCCATTTATAATGAGGTAAAAATTTCTTAACCTACAGACTGGAGTAAATTATGGATAAAAAACTATTTGAACTCGGACTATCAAAAAGGAAGGCTACGCTTGGAAAGGAATATGTAGAAAAAAATTTGGACTCTGCTGATGAATTCAATGAAGACTTTCAAAAACAAATGACTGAGTGGTGCTGGGGTTTTGGATGGGGTGACGAGACAATTGATGCCAAAACTAGATCAATGATGAATCTCACTATGCTTGCAGCTCTTGGAAAAATGGATGAGTTTGAAGTTCATTTAAAAGGGGCATTAACGAATGGAGTTAGCGTCAGTGAAATCAAATCAATCCTGCATGTTATTGCAATCTATTGTGGAGTTCCCCAAGGCGTTGAGTGTTTTAAAATTGCCAGAGTTATTTTAGAAGAGGCTGGTGAACTCTAACTTTGGATATTTTTAAATAAATTTCGTGACGTCGTTATTGCAACGCCAAAAGAAATTAGGATAATCCCTGCCAGAGCGCTTATACCTATCGTCTCGTCAAATAAAAACCAGGCCTGAACTGTAACTAAGGGTGCAACCAAATAAAAATAACTTCCAACCTTCGCGGCAGCGCCCTGTTTAATCATTGTCATTAACAAGAAAATTGCTCCAACTGAAAGTGCAAGCACTTGCCATGCCAAGGTTAATATAAAAGGCTTTGTCCAGGCTATATCTCCAGCTTCAAAAAAAACAGAAATGAAAGCACATAATAGCAAAGCGCTAAAATATTGAACCCATGTCCCACTAATTAAGTCCATATCATTGCAAAATCTTTTTTGATACACCGCACCAATAGAAATTGCAAGCAAAGAAGCTATGACGGCAAATACTGCCCAAATGGAAAAACCATCAAATAAAAGCTCATTTGTTAAATCTATCCTGTCAAATAAAACTAAATATAAGCCTATGAGTCCTATAATTAGCCCAATCCACTGCCTTTTGGACACCTGCTCTTTTAAAATAATTCCAGCCATAAGAGCCATACCCAGAGGCTGTAGTCCAATAACCATAGAACTTAAACCTGCTGGCATCCCCCATTGGATTGCTTGAAAAACACCGCCCAAGTAAACTCCATGAATAAGGACACCTACCACCATAAGATGAGCAAACTGTCGCTTAGAATTTGGCCAAGGACTTTTTTTGACATTAATTATGAAAAATAGTAGTAAAAGCGTCAAAAAATTCCGATACATCAACAAAGTAAAAGGCTCGGCAAACGCTAGCCCATATTTTGCTGCAATAAAGCCTGTACTCCATATCCATACAAAAACCCAAGGTATTAATTTAGAGTTCATCTTAGTTTCTCCTTCAAAGACTTATTAGTTGGTTTTTATTCATGGGGTACAAAGACAAAGATAACTATTTCAATTTGATTTTATAGACAAAACATCCCAACTTGAAAGAAACCCAGTATAGGAGATGACAGGATTAGACTATAATTACCGCAATCGATAAAATTGTGGAATTATGAAACGTTTTTGGCTAATTAGCTTTGTGATTTTGCTGAATTTATTTTCCCAATCTTCAGCAGAAAAAGTCCCTTTTGCTAATGAACTTAGCTCAGAAAGCTCTCAAAATCTTTCAGTCATAACACTCGGTAAAGAATTACAAAAGGTAAGCCACCCTTTGCCCGTAGACAAAGCTTTTAATTTAAGTGCTATTCTTTTGGACAACAATACTCTTCTTGTTCGCTGGCTTGTTCAGCCTGACTATTATCTCTACAAAGATAAAATTTTGTTTTCTTTTGAAGATGCCTCTATCGAAAATATCAACTTTCCAGAGTCAGTAACAAAAAATGATGAATTTTTTGGAGAGGTAAGTGTCTTTAACGCCCCCTTAGAGGTTAAAGTTGATTTAAATAATTCAGAAAGAGACTCTGTGCTTGTGACTATAGACCATCAAGGCTGTTGGGAGGGAGGGGTCTGCTACCCTCCTCAAACTGATAGACTTGAAGTTAACTTTGAGGGTTCAAAAAAAGCCCCTATACCAATTCAAGACATGGAAGCTAATAATGAAAAGATAGTTTCTGAAAAGTTTCAACAAGGAGGCTTAGCCTTATTTATTGCTGCATTTTTAGCTGGCTTGGCTCTTTCCTGGACTCCATGCGTGTATCCAATGGTGCCAATCTTATCTGGCATTATTATTGGACAAAAAGAAAAGCCTAGTGATTTTAATGCTGTCTTAATGTCAATTACTTTTGTTCTATCAATGTCACTAGCTTATGGATTAATTGGCGCATCTGCAGGATACTTTGGCTCAGGTATAAATTTACAAGCAATGATGCAAACTCCATGGGTGTTGTTTGTTTTTAGTTTGATTTTTCTTTTGCTGGCACTATCAATGTTTGGTTTTTATGATCTTCAATTGCCAGTTGGCCTGCAAACTAGGCTTGCCAGCATTAGCAACTCCCAGTCTGGAGGAAGCTTTGTAGGTGTTAGCATAATGGGCTTTTTGTCTGCATTAATTGTAGGTCCCTGTGTGACTCCTTTTCTTGCAACAGCATTAAGCTATGTTATTGCTGGTGGAAGTGCCGCCAAAGGAGCAGCCAGCCTATTTGCCATGGGACTAGGAATGGGTGTTCCACTAATTATAATTTGTGGGTGGGGGGTCAACGCACTTCCAAAGGCTGGCCCATGGATGGAGAATGTCAAGAAGGTTTTTGGCTTTGGAATGATTGCAGTTGCGCTCTATCTTTTAGACAGGGTCTTCAGCCCACTGGTGTCATTAATATTATGGGCACTTCTTTTTACAATAGCTCCAATTATGCTTGGTGTTTTTAAAAACCTCAATAAATCGATGAGTTTGCTTAATATGTTTTTTAAACTCACTTCTCTCTTAATCCTAATCTATGGCCTGATGTTATGGCTACTTGTAGCAAAAGGTGATGGAGACATACAACAGCCTTTTGATACAATAATCTATGGAGATAAGATTGATTCGACAAATAGCGTTGTATTTAAAATATTAGAAGACGAGGCGCAACTAAATTCATTAATTGCAAAAACTCGTTCAAATAACAAGATACTTGTAATTAAGTTTTATGCCGAATGGTGTAGATCATGCAAAAAATTAGAAAGGGTTGTCTTTAAAGACTCAATGGTTAGCGAGTCTCTCAAAGATTCAGTGACTTATACAGTTGATGTTACAAAAAACACTCAAACTAATCAATCTATATTGTCTCGATTCTCTCTTGTAGGCCCTCCAGCAATTTTATTTTTTAAAGATGGAAAAGAAATAAGATCTCATAGAATTATTGGCGAAGTGAGCGCAAAAGAACTGACAAACCACCTAAATATTTTAAAATAAGTAAATTACAATTTCCTCTAAATGCTTCTATTTAGAAGCTATTTTATGCTATTTGGATGGTAAAATGCTAAACTTAGACATTTAAAATGATACTTTTTATTAGGCTTGAGCTTAACATTTTTAAGCCAAAACATACACTTACAAACAATTTAGCTTTAGAGCTAATAAATAATTAATTAAATAAATAGGAGCATCGATGGATATTCGAAAAGTTAAAAAATTAATGGAGCTTCTGGAAGAGTCTGGGATGGCTGAAATAGAGATTAAAGAGGGCGAAGAATCTGTAAAAATCTCCAGGTTTGGGGCTTCACAAGGAGCCTTACAGCAACCAGTACAGTCTTTCATTCAGCAACAACCTTTAGCAACTGCTTCCCCTGCTGCCACATCAAGTACTGCGCCAGCTGAGACCCAATCAAATGATCAATCTATTATTTCGCCGATGGTTGGAACATTCTATTCAGCGCCTTCTCCCACAGCCAAACCTTTTGTGACTGTTGGCCAAAAAATCAATCAAGGCGACACTGTGGGCATCATCGAGGCTATGAAAATCATGAACCAGATAGAAGCTGATAGGTCAGGCACAGTAATTGAAATATTAATCAAAGATGGTGAAGCTGTCGAATTTGGACAACCAATAATAATTATAGAATGAGCACAATAAAAAAAGTCTTAATAGCAAATCGTGGTGAAATTGCTTTAAGAATTCTCAGAGCTTGTAAAGAGCTTGGAATTCAAACAGTTGCAGTATATTCAACTGCAGATAAAGATTTAAAACATGTAAGACTAGCAGATGAGGCCGTTTGTATTGGACCCCATCAATCAATCAAAAGTTATCTTAATATTCCAGCAATCATTAGTGCTGCCGAAGTAACTCATTCTGACGCAATTCATCCAGGCTACGGGTTTTTATCCGAGAATGCAGACTTTGCAGAACAAGTAGAGCAAAGTGGTTTTATTTTTATTGGCCCAAAAGCAGAAAATATAAGGGTCATGGGTGATAAAGTAGCTGCCATTGAGGCAATGAAGAGTTCTGGCGTGCCTTGCGTTCCAGGCTCTGATGGCGCACTAGATGAAAATGAAAAAAGAAGTATTAAACTTGCAAAAGAAATCGGACTTCCAATAATCATCAAAGCCTCTGGCGGCGGCGGGGGTCGAGGCATGCGCGTGGTTGAGTCTGAAAAAGATCTTATTGATTCAATCAAGCTCACACAGTCAGAAGCTCTAAGTTTTTTTGGAAATGGCGAAGTTTATATGGAAAAATTTCTTACAACTCCTCGTCATGTTGAAATTCAAGTCCTTGCAGATCAGCATGGAAACGCTATTCATCTCGGAGAAAGAGACTGCTCTATGCAAAGACGCCATCAAAAAGTCGTTGAAGAAGCTCCTGCTCCAGGCATATCCCCAGAGCTCAGGAATAAAATTGGAAACATCTGCGCCGACGCTTGTAAAAAAATTAATTATCGAGGCGCTGGTACGTTCGAGTTTCTTTTTGACAATGATCAGTTCTACTTTATTGAAATGAATACAAGAGTTCAAGTTGAACATCCAGTAACTGAAATGATTACTGGAGTTGATATTGTTCGCGAACAAATATTAATTGCAGGCGGCGACAAATTGTCTCTTACTCAGGATGACATCGAAATTAAGGGCCATGCTATTGAGTGCAGAATTAATGCTGAGGATCCTGAAACATTTATGCCTTCTCCAGGAAAGATTACTCAGTACCATGCGGCTGGAGGTCTGGGAGTTAGGATAGACTCTCATATCTATAATGGCTATAATGTTCCTCCCCATTATGACTCAATGATTGGAAAGGTCATAACTTATGGAGAAACTCGAGAGAACGCTATTGTTAAAATGCAAAACGCTCTTGATGAAATGGTTATTGATGGAATCAAAACAAATATCCCGCTGCAAAGATTAATCATGGATGATAAAGTCTTTAAAAAAGGAGGAATGAACATACATTATCTTGAAAAGATGCTTGGAGAAGAAGAATGAAACTTAAGGTTGGAATAATTGGTGGTTCTGGTTATACCGGCATAGAGCTTTTACGTCTGCTGCACCAACACCCAGGCGCCGAGGTCCACGCAATTACCTCCAGAGCTCTGCAAGGCAAGAAACTCTATGAAGTTTTTCCAAATATGCATGGAATGTCGGACTTATCTTATCTTTTGCCTGATGATGAAAAATTATTTGAATGCGATGTCGTTTTTTTTGCTACACCTCACGGTGTTGCAATGAATAGTGCTGGTTTATTTTTGGAGAGAAATATTAAAGTTATAGACCTGGGTGCTGACTTCAGAATTACTGATTCAGCTATTTGGTCCAAATGGTACAAAATGGAGCATACTCAAGAGTCTCTATTGAATGAAGCAGTCTACGGACAACCCGAAATAAAAAGAAGTGCAATTAAAGACGCTCGACTAATTGCAAATCCTGGATGCTACCCTACAGCTGTAATTCTTGCTTTAAAACCTCTTCTTGAGAACAGCCTCATTGATCCTTCCAATATCATTGCAGATTGTAAATCAGGTGCAAGTGGTGCTGGTCGAAATGCAAATCAAGCCACTCTTCTTTGTGAAATTACTGAAAGCTTTAAACCTTATGGTGTTAGCGGACACAGGCATTTTCCTGAAATTAAACAAGAGCTTGAATCTATTTCTGGAGGCACTATTGGACTCACATTTACCCCACATTTAGTTCCAATGAGTCGGGGCATTGAAGCTACAATTTATACTGACCTGATTGATTCTGATGCAGATATTCTAAGTTGCTACGAAAAAGCCTATGAAAACGAAGAATTTGTTAAAATATTACCTGAAGGTGTCTATCCTGAAACCCGCTCAGTCAAATCTTCGAACTATTGTCAGATTTCAATTCAGTACGTTGAGCATAGCAATAAGCTTGTAATTATGTCTGTGATTGATAACCTGGGTAAGGGTGCAGCGGGACAGGCAATTCAAAATATGAATTTAATGTTTGGACTTGACGAAAAAGAGGGTCTGTTAGAAATTGGACTTTTGCCATAACATTAATTCAAGTAGTAAAGTTCATTTAGAGGTAACCAATGGAAGCAATAGAAATATTAGACGAAGCTGACATAGTTTTTAGTGATAGTGCGGCCAGTAGAGTCGCTCAACTCATTAAAGAGGAAAAAAATCCAGACTTAAGGCTGCGTGTATATATCACTGGGGGCGGATGCTCTGGCTTTTCCTATGGTTTCACTTTTGATGAAAATCTTAAAGAGGGTGACAGTGGTGTTAACAAAAAAGGGGTTCAATTAGTAATTGATCCTATGAGCTATCAGTACCTGATGGGCTCTACAGTTGACTATCTTGAGGACCTGCAGGGGGCTAGATTTGTTGTAAGTAATCCGAATGCCAAAACCACTTGTGGTTGTGGCTCTTCTTTTTCAATTTAGCGAGAAAAACTATGACAGAATACATCCCAGGCCTAGCAGGAGTTCCTGCAACCAAATCAGCAATCTCTTCAATTGACGGTGAAAAAGGAATACTAGCCTATAGAGGCTATTCCATTCAAGATCTTGTCGAGCACTCTTCTTTTGAAGAAACTGCACTTTTGCTAATGAATGGCGAGCTCCCCTCTCCAAAAGAGCTAACAAACTTTAAAAATATCTTAAAAAAACGTAACGAGGTTAAGCGCAAAATTCGCCACTTGCTTTGGTCACTTCCCTCAACTGGACACTCCATGGATGTGCTCCAGACTGCAATAGCATCTATGGCGACTTTCTATCCAGATGCAGGTGCTGCGGAACCAGATTCCTCTTATACCCAAAATGCACTTATTAAAATTATCTCAAATATGAGTACTTTGGTTGCAATGTGGACTCGTATCAGTATGGGATACGACCCAATACCGCCAAGCAAGACGATGTCTTATGCTGAAAATTTTATGTATATGTGCTTTGGAGAGGAGTCTGACCCTGAGATCGTTGCCCTCTTAGATGCCTCATTAATTTTGCATGCTGAACATACTATCAATGCTTCAACTTTCTCGACGATGGTAACAGCGTCTTCGCTTGCAAACCCATTTGCTTCAATTGCTGCTGGCGTTGGAACATTAGCGGGCCCTCTACACGGCAATGCAAACGAAAATGTGCTCATAATGCTTGATGAAATTGGCTCTCCTAAAAACGCACGCAAATGGATCGAAGATAGGCTTAAAAATAAGCAAGTTATCTGGGGAATGGGTCATCGTGAGTACAAAACAAAGGATCCTAGAGCAACCATTCTTGAGAAAATGATTAAAACCTACATCAAGAAAAATGGGCTTACTTTATCTAACCGTTTCGAAACAGCTCTCGAAGTTGAAAGCATCTGTAATGAGTTATTGTCTCAAAAAGGGGTCTACCCTAACGTAGACTTTTATTCAGGCATCCTTTACTCAGAAATCTTCAACTTTACCAAAGAACACTTCACGTCAATCTTTGCCATGGCTCGTTCAGCAGGTTGGGTTGCTCACTGGCATGAGCAAGTAAGTGACAACAGAATATTTAGACCTACTCAAATCTACATTGGTGCTGATTTCAGGGGCTATCCATCTAAGTAAAAATGGCAAAAACAACTCACTTTGGCTATAAAGAGGTCGATGTTGAAAAAAAACAAGGCCTTGTAAAAGGAGTATTTGACTCAGTAGCTGGGAAATACGATCTCATGAATGATGTCATGTCGATGGGAACGCATAGGCTTTGGAAAAACTATACGATTTCAAGCAGCAATGTAAAAGAGGGTGATCATGTTCTTGATATTGCTGGAGGCACAGGAGACCTTGCAATCAAGTTTAGAAAAAAAGTTGGGCCTGAAGGCAAAGTTATTCTCTCGGATATCAATGGTTCAATGCTACTTGAGGGAAGAAAAAACCTTTTAAATCATGGCGTAATTGATGTTGACTTTGTGCAGGCAAATGCGGAATCACTTCCCTTTGAAGACAATACCTTCGATTGTGTTAGCATAGCATTTGGCCTAAGAAACGTTACACATAAAGATGCAGCATTAAAACAAATGCATAGGGTTCTCAAAAAGGGAGGCACACTATTAATCCTAGAATTCTCTAAGGTTGAAAACAAGACTCTAGAAAAAATTTATGACCTCTACTCCTTCAACCTAATTCCAAAATTTGGCGAATTTTTTGCCAATGACGAAGACAGCTATCAATATCTCGCTGAATCAATTCGCAAACATCCTGATCAAGAGACGTTAAAAAATATGGTCCTGGATGCGGGTTTTGAATTCTGCGAATACCATAATCTAACTGGAGGCATAGTTGCGCTTCATAAAGCAATTAAAGCCTAGCCAAAATGTTTCGTCTGACCATTGAAAAATCTTTGAATCATTTAATTAATGCTAATAATATTGATTTAACACATATCGACAACAAAATAGTCAGTTTTAGAGTAGACGAGATAGACTTAACCTTATTTTTTCTTTGTCTAAACTCACGTATTTTTGTAATTGACAACCAACAAAATAAAAAAGTTGATGTTTCGGTGACGCTGAGTAAGGCTTCATTTTTGGCTATATTCAAAGGAGCCTCATTAGAAGAGCTTGTTGAAAATGAAGAAATTGAAATCAATGGAAGTGTCAACACTGCTCAACAACTTGCAAACTTATTATCGTCCTCTTCAATTGATATTGAGGAGCTTATTTCACAATATGCTGGGGACATAGTAGCTCACCAAATAGGTCAAGCTTTTAGGCAAATAAAAAAGGCCTCTGTTGGCAATGATGGCTCAATAATTAATACTATAAAAGACGAAATAACAACAGCATTAATTGCTCCAAGTCGCTCTAAAATTTTCAAGGGAAGGGCCTAAAAATGAAAAGCTTATTTCGTTTTGTAGGAATTTTGAGAACGCTAATCCGATATAGGTTAGACCATTTAATACTGTCTACTTCTTTTCTTAAAAGCCTTAGGCCTTTAATCTACCTTACACCATGGCATTATTTTCCTAGCAAGAAACTCACTAGAGGCGAAAGGATTCGACTTGCACTTGAAGAGCTCGGACCAATCTTCATTAAATTTGGCCAGACTTTATCAACACGAAGAGACCTTCTCCCAGATGATATTGGAATGGAGTTGGCTAAGCTCCAAGATAAATGTCCTCCATTCCCTGCTGCAGAGTCAAAACTAATCATTGAAAAAGCGCTTGGTGATAAAACCTCAATTCTTTTTTCATCGTTTGATGACTCCCCCCTTGCCTCTGCTTCCATTGCTCAGGTTCATACCGCAGTTACTCAGAATGGGGAAGAAATAATTATAAAAGTTGTTCGTCCAGGCATTGAAAAACAAATTAAAAGAGATATAAGCCTTCTTTATGCATTAGCAAGTCTTGCTGAAAAACACAGCGATGGAAAAAGACTAAGGCCAAAAGAAGCTGTCGAGGAGTTTGAGGGAATTATTTATAACGAGCTTAACATGATGGTTGAAGCTGCTAATGCTTCGCTTCTTGGTAAAAACTTTAATAATTCAGATCTTCTGTATGTGCCAAAAGTTCATTGGGATCTTTGTAGATCAAATATTTTGGTAACTGAGAGAATCTATGGCACACCGGTCAATGATATTGAGGCTCTGAAAAAGAAAAATGTTGACTTTAAGTCTTTGGCAGAGGATGGAGTAATTATATTTTTTACCCAGGTTTTTGATCATAATTTTTTTCATGCTGATATGCATCCAGGAAATATTTTTGTCGGAGAAAATAACCAATATACGGGTGTAGATTTTGGAATTATGGGTACGCTAACTGAAGCTGATCAATATTATTTAGCCCAAAACTTTATGGCATTTTTTAATCAAGATTATAAACGAGTGTCTCAAGTTCACCTTGAGTCTGGGTGGATACCGGAAGGAACAAATGTAATGGAATTTGAAAATGCGATAAGAAGCGTCTGCGAACCAATTTTTGACAAGCCATTAAGTGAAATTTCTTTTGGTCAGGTTCTACTCAGCCTCTTAAAAGAGGCAAAACGTTTTGATATGGAAGTTCAGCCTCAGCTACTTTTGCTCTATAAAACACTACTCAATATAGAAGGCTTAGGGCGATCGCTATATCCAGACCTTGACCTCTGGGCAACAGCAAAACCTTATCTAGAGAAACTAGCTAAAGAAAAATATAGCTTTAAGAGCACGCTTAATAAATTCTCTGATCAGTTGCCCCAGATTGTCTCGGAATTACCAGAAATTCCAATGTTAGTAATCAACGCCCTTAAGCAA
>Ga0206123_10000813_pt1 | contig 30319 bp, 24 predicted proteins | sample Helgoland_Spring_2_FD_160086 | JGI IMG/M metagenome (GOLD analysis project Ga0206123, IMG submission 160086) | Pelagic subsurface seawater microbial communities from Kabeltonne, Helgoland, North Sea - Helgoland_Spring_Bloom_20160316_1 | ecosystem: Environmental > Aquatic > Marine > Epipelagic ...
CCGCACCCGCTGGTGCGCGTGATCGTGGCCGAACAGCTTTATCGCGCGCACAGCATTTTAACCGGCCATCCCTACCATCGCGGCTGATCGGGAAATCAGACCGCTTGCAGCCAGGCTCCAGGCTGCGGACAATCAAGCCATGATCGCAAAAACCTCCTGCGCCACCCGCCCACTCGCGCACGCCCGCCCGGCCTCGTGGTGAACCTGGCCTACAGCCCACCCGGCTTGTCGTCCGACAGCGCGCATCCGCGCGTGGAGATCCTGGTCAATGTCGCGGCCGGCGAAACCCGGGCCGCACAGCTGGAAAACGGCGTGCTGCAGGATATTCACATCCAGCGCGACGCCACCGGCAGCGTAGTCGGCAATATCTACCTGGGCCGCGTACAACGGGTACTGGCGGGGATGCAGGCGGCCTTCGTGGATGTCGGGCTGGAGCGCGCGGGGTTCCTGCAGATATCGGACATGGCCCCGCGCCCGGCGGACGACCGCGGCGTGACACCGCCCATTCAACAACGATTAACCGCGGGCGACCGGGTGATGGTTCAGGTCGCCAAGGACGCCATCGGCACCAAGGGCGCGCGCCTGACCACGGAACTGGCGCTTCCGTCGCGGTTTCTGGTCCACATGCCCTACACCTCGCGGGTCGGGATATCCGCGCGCATCGACAACGAGGCCGAGCGCGAGCGCCTGAGCACCCACGTCAACCGGATTCGCGAGGAACTGGGGTTCGACGGCGGCTTCATCGTACGCACGGTGGGCGACGGCGCTCCGCCGGAAGCGCTGGCCGCGGATATGCGCTTTCTCGACACGGTATGGCGGGATATCCGCGCACAGGCGCAAACGGTCGCACCGGAAACGCTGCTTTACGGTGATCTGCCATTACCCATCCGCATGCTGCGCGACCTGCTCACGCCCGATGTCGGGGAAGTCGTGATCGACGACGCAGCCGCATGGCAGGAAATGACCGCGTTCACGGCCCGTTTCGCGCCCGAGTTCACCGATCGCACCCGGCACTATACCGAGGCTACACCGTTATTCGCGCAATACGGCATAGAGGAAGCCATAGAACGCGCGCTGCTGCCCAAGGTCCCGCTCAAATCCGGCGGCTTCCTGATCATCGAACAGACCGAAGCGCTGGTCAGCGTCGACGTCAACACCGGGGGCTATGTCGGCACGCGCAGTCTGGAACAGACCGTCCTGCGCACCAATATCGAAGCCGCGCATACGGTGGCCCGGCAACTGCGGCTGCGCAATCTCGGCGGCATCATCGTGATCGATTTCATCGACATGGTGGATAATGACCACAAACAGCAAGTGCTGGCCGCTCTGCAGACCGCACTCGATTGCGATCCGGCCAAGTCGAGCGTCGGAGCAGTTTCGCCGCTGGGTCTGGTCGAGGTCACCCGCAAGCGCACGCGCGAATCCCTGGAGCAATTGCTGTGCAAACCCTGCGACTCCTGTCAGGGCCGTGGGCTCATCAAGACGGGCGAAACCGTGTGTTTCTCGCTGTTCCGGGAAATGATCCGGGTCGCCCGCACCCAGACCGTTCGGGAACTGCTGGTGCTGGCCGCCCCCGATACCATCGGCCTGTTGCTGGACGAAATGGCCGGGGCGTTCAACAACGTCTGTAGCCAGACCGGCCTGAGCGTACGCCTGCAGGCCGAATCACTTTATACCCCGGAACAATTCGATCTGGTGGTAATGTAAGCTGTGTGCGCTCCGCGTACCGCCGGTCGCCTTGAGTGCATCGGCGTACAGACGCGCTGTACGCCGCAACCGGCTTGCCACTGCCTGCTTCCATGCCCGCCACGCGTTCGCTGCTAAAAAAAACGCTCGTCATCACAGCCACCGTACTGGTGATACTGGCCGGCCTGCTGGTCGGCGGCGTGCGCCTGCTCGACACCCTGGCGCCACAATACCGTCAGGCACTCGCCGATCGGATCAGCCAGCGCATCGACGGCCGGGTGACGGTCGAAGGCATCGAGCTGAGCTGGCAATGGGACGGCCCGGTTCTCCGGCTCGCCGATGTTAGCATCCGCCGCAGCGGTGAAACCACGCCCGCGATCCAGCTGGAGAGTATCGGCCTGCATTTCGCATTCGCCGACATCGTCCACGGCGGGCGGCTGCCGGACGGACTGGTACTCGACACCCCCCGGCTGGCGGCACGCATCAACGAAGCCGGCGAGCTGAAGCTCGATCATTGGAGTCGCACGAACGACGAACCCATGGACTGGGCGCAGTTCCGACGCGTGCGTGACATGCTGCGCTTCGTGCGGATCGACAACGCACAGCTGCAACTCAGCGCACCGCAACTCCCGAACAACACCGCCCGGATCGATGATCTCGACGCCACCATCGACGCAAGCGACGACGGCGGCCTGAATATCGACCTGTCGGCGCAGGGCCCGGACTGGCTCCAGCAGTTTTCCGCCACCGCCCGAATCGATGGCGAGCTTCCCGAGGTATCGGACGCACGGTTCAATATCCGTACGTCCGGCATCGACACGCTGGCCCTGGCGAAGGCGCGCGGCGCGGCGAGCGACGCGATTGCGCAGCGCCTGTCCGGCGGGCGCCTGGCCGCCCATGTTCAGGGCCACTGGCGCGACCGCCATCTGGCCCGGGCCACCGCCGAACTCGAACTGGACGCCATCCGGGATACCGAACGATCCAGCCCCTTGTTGCCCGCCGTTTCAGCCACGCTGGGCGCCACCGGCGACCCCGAGACGCCCGTGCGATTCGCACTCGAGGACATCCAGGGCGCCATCGACGGGCTGGACGCGCTCGAGCTATCGGGCACGCTGGATCCGGAAGAACCGTCCATCCGCGTGAACGCGCGCCATCTGCCCGGCGCGTTGGCGCTGCGGCTGGCACGCCTGCGATTCGCCCAGCTCGACGACACCGACGTCCAGGCCGGCATCGACAATCTCTCGATCATCGCCGGCGCGGATACGCCCGCGAAGGTTGCATTCGATTTCAACGATCTCGAGGTTTCCTCACCGCGCTTCGCCTTCGGCCCCGTAGCCGGCCGCTACTACCAGCAAGCCGGCACCCATGTGCTGCAATTCGACGGCGCCGGCGGCATGCTCACCGCCGACCGTTATGTGCGCGGCGAACTGGCGATCGACGACCTCGGCGGTCAACTCACCTGGCATCGCGATGCGAACGGCCTGCGCCTGGATGCCCGGGATCTGCGCCTGGCGGCCAACAAGGCGAGCGCGACCGCGAACGGCCATGTCCGCATACCGGACAATGGCGCGCCGGTCGTCGATATCCGCGCCGACCTCGCTGCGCCGGATGTCACCCGCGTACTCCAGCATATTCCGCAGGCGCCGGACCTGCCCAACCCGCGCCTGCGGGACTGGCTGCCCGATGCGATCAAGTCCGGCCGCCTGGACCGTGGCCAGCTGGAAATCGCCGGGCCGATGGACCGGTTTCCGTTCGCCAAGGCACGCGCCGGCGAGCGTTTCCGTCTGGAACTCGAAGGCCGGGACGTCGATGTCGCCTACAAGCCCGGCTGGCCGAGGCTGAACAAGGCCCGTGGGAAGCTGACGCTGAACGGCGACAACCTGCGTGTGGCGATCGCCGACGCCGCCATGCTGGGGGTCGATCTGGCCGCGTCGGTCGGGACAGTCGCCAACGTCCGCGAACCGATCCTGCAGCTCGATGGTCAGGTCAATAACGGCCCGGCCGGCAAGATGCTGACGTTTCTCGAGCAGTCGCCGTTACGCGACCGCTTCGGCAAACTCGTGGACGTGCTCGATGTCGAGGGCCCGGCCGATCTCGCGCTCGACCTGCGGATCCCGCTCAAGCCGGGGCTGGGCGAACCCCGGGTCCGCGGCACGGTGGACGCCCACGGCGTCAGCCTGAACCACGACGCCCTGGCCGCGCCGATCACGGCTATCTCCGGCCGGGTCGCTTTCGACGGCGACGGCCTGACCGCCGACGCACTCGAGGGCGACCTGCTGGGCGTGGACGTGCACGCCGACCTCGAGCCCGGCCCGGACAAGTCTCAGCGCATCCTCGCCCGGGCCACGCCCACGCTACCGGACGACCGCGCGGCAATCGCAAAATATGTTCCCAACCGCTGGCTCGATTACGGCCGCGGTCAGACCAATGTGCGCATCGCCCTGCAGGTCGGCCGGGACGGCAAGGTTGCGCGGATCGATGTCGACAGCGACCTGCAAGGCGTCGCGATCGACCTGCCGGCACCGTTGACCAAAGCATCCGATACCGCCGCGCCGCTGTCGATTGAAGTGCAGCCGGAAGGCCATCGCCTGACGCTGGAATACGACAACCGGCTCGATCTCGACGCTCGACTGACCGACGGCCGCCCGAGCCGGGTGCAGATCCACCTCAACGACGCCACGCTGCGGCCACCCGACACAGACGGCCTGTGGATCGGCGGCCGCGCCGACGCCGTCGATGCGCCGGGCTGGTACGACGTGGTCCGGCACGTTCTCGCACAAGAAGCTGACGGCGGCTCGAGTGGCGACGATGACACATTGGCTTTCATCGGCGGCAATCTCACCACCGACGAGCTGCGCATAGGCGACCGCTATTTCGAGAATGCGAAAATTCGCGCCCAACCGATGACCCGGGAAAGCGGCTGGCGCATCGATTTCGAAGGCCCCGACACCCAGGGCCAGATCACCTGGACGGAAAACCCGGGCGAGCGGCGCACCTTCGCGGGCAACCTCAAGCGGCTGGCGCTCAAGACACGCGCCGGCAACAAGACTCCAGACGCCGGGGACGATAGCGACGACTCCCCCGTCATCTGGCAAGGCATCTCGCCACTGGAGCTTCCGGCGCTGGAGCTGTATGTCGCCGATTTCAGCGTCGACGACACCTCTTTCGGCGAAACACGCCTGCAGGCCCATGCACTCGGCGATGGCTGGCAACTGGACAGGTTGTCACTGCAAGAAGGCGCGCTGTCCGGCAATACCAGCGGCCAATGGACCCGTCGCGACGGCATGACCCGCGCCAACGCCCGGACCCGGCTCAAGGGTCACGGTCTGGCGCGGTTACTGACCACGCTCGGATACCCGCCCACCGTGCAGGCCGAAAAGACACGCATCGAAAGTATGCTCACGATCGGCCCCAACCCGAACGGACTGGACCTGCGCGCCCTGGACGGTACGCTCGATCTGGCGCTGGATAATGGCAAGCTGACGTCGGTCGAGCCGGGTGCGGCGCGCGTACTGGGGCTGTTCAACCTGTATGTATTGCCGCGCCGCTTGCAACTGGATTTCAGCGACGTGGTGGACGACGGCCTGGCCTTCGACAAGGTCCGGGCATCGTTCAATATCGTCGATGGCAATGCCTACAGCGACGGCACCCGAATCGAGACCCCATCCTCGGAAATCCGCATCAGCGGGCGTATCGGCCTGGCCGCGCGCGATTACGATGAACGCGTGACTATAATTCCCGAGGTCGGCAGCGGCGTGGCCATTGCCAGTACCGTATTCGGCGGTCCACTGGTGGGCGCCGCCGTGTTTGCGGTTCAGGAGCTATTGAAACAGCCGATTCAGGACGCATCCCGTATCAGTTATACCCTCAAGGGCAGCTGGGACGACCCCTCGATCGCGAACCCCAGCGCGGAAAAATAACCGCGCAACGCTCCCATTAACGACTACCCAAACGGCCACACGATGACCAACGACAAACCCGGAATCGCGGCTATCCAGATGTGCTCGGGCGCCGATGTCGCCACCAACCTCGAGCTGGCGGGCGAACTGCTGGCCGACGCGGCACGCCAGGGCGCGGCACTCGCTGTGCTGCCGGAAAACTTCGCCATCATGGGCGCCAACGAGACCGACAAGCTCGCGGTCGCCGAACACGACGGCAACGGCCCCATTCAGGATTTTCTCGCAACGACGGCCCGGGCGCATGGCTTGTGGATTGTCGGCGGCACGGTTCCGCTGGCCAGCACCGACCCGGATCGCGTCTATCCAACGTGTCTCGTCTACGACGATCACGGCGAACGCGTCGCCCGCTACGACAAGATCCATCTGTTCGACGTCGGCCTGCCGGATTCGCGCGAGTCCTACCGCGAATCGGCGACCTTCGTCGCCGGCGACCCAACGCCGGTAGTCATCGACAGCCCGTTCGGCCGGATCGGCCTGTCGGTATGCTACGACCTGCGCTTTCCCGAGCTGTATCGGGCGCTGGCCAGTGCCGGTGCCGAGATCGTCGTCGCGCCATCTGCGTTCACGCACACCACCGGCCGCGCCCACTGGCATGTGCTCACACGTGCCCGTGCGGTCGAAAACCTGACCACGCTGATCGCGCCCAACCAGACCGGGCATCACCCCAGCGGCCGGCGCACCTACGGCCACAGCCTGATCGTCGATGCCTGGGGCCAGGTGACCGCCGAGGCGCAAAGCGAGGACAACGAGGTCGTGGTCGATACCATCGACCGCAACCGGCAACAGGAGCTGCGCGCGGGCTTTCCCTGCCTGACACACCGGCGACTGCCCTGACCGTCGGGGCACACGTCGACAGGCCCTGTTATGCGATCATTGCGGTATGAGTAACGCAATCGATATCGCCACCGATACACTGCTGGGACGGGCCGGCATCGAGGCCCGCCAGCTGGATCAGACACTCGCCGGACTGATGCTGCCCGGCGTGGACTATGCCGATCTGTACTTTCAGATTCTGCGCAACGAGTCCTGGCTGCTGGAGGACGGCGTGGTACGTCAGGCCGGCGCATCCACGGCCCAGGGCGTGGGCGTGCGAGCACTGGCCGGCGAGCAGACCGGCTTCGCCTATGCCGACGAGCTGGCCTTCCCGGCGCTCACCCAGGCCTCGCAGGCCGCGGCGGCCATCGCCCGTAGCGGCGCCAGTGCACAGGTCAACGCCCTGACCCGAAGCGAAGCGGCCCCGAGCACGCGCTATGCGCCGATCGACCCGGCCGCCACACTCGATGCCGATGCCAAGGTCGCACTGCTGCACCATGCCGATCGGGTCGCGCGCGACGCCGACGACCGCGTGATGCGCGTCACCGTATCGCTGGTCGGCTCGTCCGACACCATGCTGGTGGCCGCCAGCGACGGCACACTGGCCGGGGACGTGCGCCCCCTCGTGCGCGTCAACGTCAACGTCCAGGTCGAGGAAAACGGCATCCGCGAATCCGCCGGCGCCGGCGGTGGCGCCCGCATGGGTTACGCCTATTTCGGTATCGCCAACGGCGGTCAGGACGACCGCGTGGCCGGCTACGCCCGCGAGGCCGTGCGCCGCGCGCTGGTACGCTTGCACGCCGAAGACGCACCCGCCGGCAGCCTGCCGGTGGTACTCGGCGCCGGCTGGCCGGGCGTGTTGCTGCACGAAGCCGTGGGCCACGGCCTGGAGGGCGACTTCAACCGCAAGCAGGCGTCCAACTATGCCGGACGCCTGGGCGAGAAAGTCGCCTCGGACCTGTGCACCGTGGTCGACGACGGCACCCTCGACGAGCGCCGCGGCTCGCTGGCGATCGACGACGAAGGCACCCCGGCGGCCTGCAACACGCTGATCGAGAACGGCCGGCTCGTGGGCTACATGCAGGACAAGCAAAACGCCCGTCTCATGGGCATGCCCGCCACCGGCAACGCCCGGCGCGAGTCCTATGCCCACGCCATCATGCCGCGCATGACCAACACCTACATGCGCCCCGGCGACTCGGTCCCGGACGACATCATCGCCTCGGTCGACAACGGCATCTATGCGGTAAACTTCTCGGGCGGCTCGGTGGATATCACATCGGGCAATTTCGTGTTTTCCGCCGACGAGGCCTACCGCATCGAGAACGGACACGTCGGCGCGCCGATCAAAGGCGCCACGCTCATCGGCAACGGCCCGGAAGTACTCGAACGCATCTCCATGGTGGGCAATGACATGGCGCTGGATTCCGGCATCGGCGTCTGCGGCAAGAACGGCCAGAGCGTGCCCGTGGGTGTCGGCCAGCCGACGCTCAAGGTGGACGCAATCACCGTGGGCGGAACGCAGCAAGGCTGATGAGCCGACGGGTCCGGACACGGGCCGGCCGCGGCCGCGACAAGGGCCGCGCCGGCCGCCAGGCGTCGACACTGCGGCTGATCGGCGGCGCCTGGCGCGGCCGCCGGGTCGCCATCGCCGATGCACCCGGACTGCGTCCGACCCCCGACCGCGTGCGCGAGACGCTGTTCAATTGGCTGGCACCGAGAATCGAGGGCGCTCGTTGTATCGACCTGTTTGCGGGTACCGGTGCATTGGGCCTGGAAGCACTCTCCCGGGGCGCGGCCCATGTCCAATTCGTGGAACGCGACCGCGCTGCGGTCACCGCCATCCGCTCGGCCCTGGCAACGCTGGGCGCCGCCGAGCGTGCGGCGATCGTACAGACAGACGCCCTGATGTTGCCGCCGGGCGGCGCAAACGCCGATATCGTGTTCATCGACCCGCCGTTCAACGCCGACCTGCATGTCGCTGCCCTCGCGGCGATATCCGTCCGGCTGGCGCCGCATGCCCGGATTTATCTGGAATATCCAGCCGAGCAACAAACCGAAATCGCGGCAGCCCTGAGCCGGGACCACGCCATTCTGAATGCCAGGCAGGCAGGCCGGGTCGGCTATTGCCTTGCACAGCCCACGCCCGCCAGCCAATATAACGAGCCATGAACAAAAACCAGAATATCCGCGCTGCCTATACCGGCACGTTCGACCCGATCACCAACGGCCATGCCGACGTCATCCGGCGCGCGGCGGGCCTGTTCAACGAACTGATCGTGGCCGTGGCCAGCAACACCAGCAAGAAATCGATCTTCAATCACGAGGAACGGGTGGAACTGGCCAAGCAGGTGCTCGCCGACGTGGACAATGTCGTCGTCATGCCGGTGACCGGACTGATCGTGGATTTCGCCCGGGAGCACGACGTCCGCGTGCTGGTCCGTGGTGTACGCGGCGTGGGCGACTACGAATACGAAAAACAGATGGCGGTCATGAATCATCACCTCGCCCCCGAGGTCGACACCATCTTTCTGGCCCCCGCGCCCCGTTACGCACATATCTCGTCGACACTGGTGCGCGAAATCGCTTTCCTTGACGGGCGCATCAGCGGACTGGTGCCCGGCGTGGTCGCCGACCGGCTGCACGAGAAAACCGGCAACTGACGCACGCCCGTCCGGTCGTGCTCAAGGAAACATCCATGCGTTTGTGGCACCCCCTGATTGGCTTTCTGCTGCTGGCCTCGGCAAGCAGCAGCATTGCGGCGGATAACGACCGAACACGGGCCGGACCCGCGGTCGCCAGCGCCCATCCAGCGGCCACCGCCGCCGGCATGACCGTACTCGCGCAGGGTGGCAACGCGTTCGATGCCGCGGTCGCCGTATCAGCGGCACTGGCTGTGGTCGAACCACAGAGCTCGGGGCTGGGCGGCGGCGGCTTCTGGCTGCTGCACGACGACGACAAAAACCGGGACGTAATGATCGACGGGCGCGAAAAAGCCCCCGGCGCCGCCCGGCGCGACATGTATCAGAACGACAACGGCGAGGTGATCCCGCGCGCCTCGCGCGACGGTGCGCTGGCGGCCGGTATCCCCGGCGAACCCGCCGCACTCGCGCATATCGCCGAACACTACGGTGCGCTCGATCTGACTACCGATCTGGCGCCGGCGATCCGGCTGGCCCGCGAGGGTTTCCCGATCAACGCGCACATGCGCGAACTGGCAGGCTATCGCAAGGACGTGCTTGCCCGCCATAGCGCCAGCGGTGCGCTGATGCTCGACGCGGACGGCGAGCCGCTGCCGGTGGGCACGACGCTCATCCAGCCGGATCTCGCGGACACTTTGCAGGCGATGGCAGACAACGGCGCTGCCGGCTTCTATGACGGCGAAGTGGCCCGCAAGCTGGTCGAGGGCGTACGCGAAGCCGGCGGCATCTGGACACGCCAGGATCTGGCCGATTACCAGGTGGTCGAACGCGAACCCATCCGCGGGCGTTACCGCACGCCCAGCGGCACCTACGAGATCATCTCGGCCGCGCCGCCGTCGTCCGGCGGCCTGGTACTCGTGGAGGCGCTCAACATACTGGAAGGCTTCGACTGGCACGGCCTGGACGACGTGCAGCAAAAACACGTCGCGGTCGAGGCAATGCGCCGGGCCTATCGCGATCGTGCGGTCTATATGGGCGATACCGACTACATCGACATACCCATGGCGCGGCTGACGGACAAGCACTATGCCGCCGGCCTGCGCGTGGGTATTCGCGCCGACCGGGCCACGCCCAGCGACACACTGGCGGGCGTTAGCGCGAACCACGCCAACGGCCACCACACCACCCATTTCTCGATCATGGACGCCAGCGGCAACCGGGTGGCCGCCACCCTATCGGTCAACTTTCCCTTCGGTTCCGGGATGGTCGCGCCCGGAACCGGCGTGTTCCTCAACAATGAAATGGACGACTTTGCCGCCAAGCCGCTCACGCCCAATGGCTACGGTCTGGTCAGCACCGAGGCCAACGCCATCGCCCCGGGCAAGCGGCCGTTATCGAGCATGACGCCGACCTTCGTCCTCGGAGAGGACCGCACCATCGCGCTGGGCACGCCGGGCGGCAGCCGCATCATCTCCATGGTGTTGCTCGGTGTGCTCGACTTCACCCACGGCGGCGATGCCGAGAGCGTCGTGGCGCACAAGCGCTACCATCATCAGTACCTGCCCGACGTGATCGAGTACGAACCGGGCGCGCTGTCCGACGACACGATGGCCGGCCTGGAAAAGCTCGGCCACGACCTGAAAAACGTCGGCCGCAACTACGGCGACATGCACGCCATCATTCGACACCGAACCGATAACCGCGTCGCAGCCGCGTCGGATCCGCGTGGCATCGGTTGTGCCGCCGTCGCCGGCGAACGCAATCCCTGTCTGCAAGCGGCGTCCGGGGAGTAGCGGCCCTACTGCAGGCTACCGGCGGGCACACGTCCCTCCGGCACACCGAAGCGCTGTTGCAGGCGGGCCGCTTCGGCGAGCACCTCGTCCCGCGCGCCGCGCTCGTAGGTCTCGCGCTCGTGATCGAGACGCCGGATTTCGTCCGGCGGCCGGCTGTCGCGGGCTGCGCCGCGCGGCATGGTCGACGTCATCAGATACAAACGATAGATGGCGGGGTAGTCGCCCTGGCCGCTGGCCGGTGAATACCAGTGATCCAGCAACACCTTGAGACGGATCGCGCCCTCGGACAGATTGAGTTCCGCCGTCAGCAGGCTGTCCGCGATGATGGCGATACTCCGGGCCAGATCGGCCTCGGTATCGGCAAGCACTGCAGCGTTATGCCGTTCGCGTTCGTGTTTCTGCGCATACAGCCGCCAACCCAGCCAGCCGGCATAAGCCGCCAGCACGATGATCACCGCGCCGGCCGCGCCCAGTAGAACCGTCAACAAGCGCTACTGCACCACAACCGGCGTGCCGGTGCCGGACAGCGCATACTGCTCGGTGATGTTGATGGTCGCCATGCCGGAACGGTCCGCTGGGCGGTAGGACACGATCTGGATCGCGCGATCCGGATAGCTGAAGTACACCCGCGAGGTACTGGCATCGCCGTCCAGTCCCGTATCCGTATGTATGCTCGGGGAATCACCGCGATTCGGGGCGCGGGAAAAGACCGTGATCAGATTGTCGATCGCTTTCTCGGCATTCTCGCTGCGGAACGAGCCCAGATTACGGGTCACCCGGACCAGCCGGTTGTTCTCGATCGTGATGGACCCGATCGCGGGCGGATAGGTGTTGTCACCCGGATCGCGAAAACGCTTGGGATAAATATTGTATTGCCCATCCACACGGGTCGGCGACAGATCGAAACGGGCATTGGCCGTTGCCAGGGTATCGGCACGCGACGCCCCCAGTTCGAGCACGGTGCCACCGATACTTACCTGCTGGGCCATCGCAACCGGTGCGGCCAGCAACAGGCCAACCGCCAGAACAAATCCTGTCCCAATTCGGGAAAAACTACGCTGTGACATGACGTTATCCTTCTGCTTGAGCCACTCTTCCACTATGCCTGCAAACGGCCCGTATCGCGAACCCGCAACGGCATTCAGGCCGCGCCCTTGGATACCGCCAGCAGCATCTGATTCATGCGCCGCACGAAGGTGGCCGGGTCGTCCAGTTCGCCGCCCTCGGCCAGCACCGCCTGCTCGAACAGCAGTTGTGAAAAAGCTTCGAACGAGTCGTCGGCGGTTTCCGATGCCAGCTTGTCCACCAGCGGATGGGTCGGGTTGATCTCCAGGTGCGGCGCACTCGACGGCATGGCCTGGCCGGCTTCCTTGAGCATACGCTCCAGGTGCGCGGACATGCCGTTCTCGTCGGCCACCAGGCAGGCCGGGGAATCAGTCAGCCGATGGGTGACGCGGACTTCGTTGACCCGTTCGCCCAGGGCCTTCTTGACCCGCTCGACCAAGTCCTTCGACTGCTCTTCGAGCTCTTCCTGCTGTTTCTTCTCTTCTTCGCTTTCGGCGTCACCCAGATCCAGCGCGCCCTTGGCGACCGAAGAAAACTCCTTGCCCTCGTACTCGGTCAGATGCGCCATCACCCATTCGTCGACGCGGTCGGTAAGCAGCAGCACTTCGATGTTCTTCTTGTTGAACACCTCGAGATGCGGGCTGTGCTTGGCCGCGGCCATGTTATCGGCGGTGATGTAGTAGATCTTGTCCTGACCTTCGGCCATGCGCTCGATGTAGCCATCCAGCGAGATGCCCGGGGCGGACTCGTCCTTCGTGGTCTTGAAGCGCGCCAGCTTGGCGATCGCGTTCTTGTTGGGCTCGTCCTCGACGATGCCTTCCTTCAACACCTGACCGAACTCGTTCCAGAACGTCGCGTACTTATCCGCGTCGTTTTCGGCGATCGATTCCAGCAGACTCAGGACCTTCTTCACCGAACCGGCGCGGATCTTGTCGAGAACGCGGTTGGACTGCAGAATCTCGCGCGAGACGTTCAGCGGCAGGTCGTTGGAATCGATCACGCCCTTCACGAAGCGCATGTAACGCGGCATGAGCTTTTCCGCGTCATCCATGATGAACACGCGCTGCACATAGAGCTTCACGCCGTGCTGCTTGCCCTGCGGGTCGAACATATCGAACGGCGCACGCGACGGCACGTACAGCAGCGAGGTGTATTCCTGGCTGCCCTCGACCTTGTTGTGGGTCCAGCTCAGCGGGTCCTCGTAGTCATGGCAGGCGTGCTTGTAGAACTCGACGTAGTCTTCGTCCGAGATTTCGGCCTTGGCCTGTGTCCACAGCGGCGCGCCGCGATTGACCTGCTCCCAGCCGGCTTCTTTTTCTTCTTTTTCATCCTCTTCGGAGAGCTGCTCGCGCATGAGGATGGGGAAGGCGATGTGATCGGAATACGTGCGCACGAGATGGCGCAGCCGGGTATCGTCGAGGAACTCGTCCTCGCCTTCACGCAGATGCAGCACGACCTCGGTACCGCGTTTGTCCTTGGCGGCCTCTTCCAGGGTGTATTCGCCACCGCCGTCCGACGTCCAGCGCACGCCCTTCGACTCGCCGCCGCGGCGCGTGGTCACCACCACTTCATCGGCCACGATGAAGGCCGAGTAGAAACCGACGCCGAACTGGCCGATGAGCTGGGCGTCCTTCTTCTCGTCGCCCGACAACGATTGCAGGAAGCTCTGGGTACCCGATTTGGCGATCGTGCCGATGCGCTCGATGACCTGATCGCGGGTCATGCCGATGCCGTTATCGGCGATGGTGACCGTGCGGGCCTCCTTGTCGTAGTCGAGCCAGATCTTGAGTTCCGGCTCGCCTTCGAACAGGGCATCGTTCTTGAGCCCTTCGAAGCGCAGCGTATCCAGCGCGTCCGAAGCGTTGGAGATCAGCTCGCGGGCAAAGACCTCCTTGTTCGAGTACATGGAGTGGATCATCAGCTGCAATAACTGTTTGACCTCGGCCTGGAACCCGTGGCGTTCGGCGTTCGCGCCTGCGGTGGCCTGCCCCTGTTGTGTCTCGTTCGCTTGGTTTTCGCTCATGACGTTATTCGGTTCGGTTGATTGATGTCTGTGACGCCCTCGCCACCCTTGGCTCCGTAATGCGGACTGAGGCTGGTGTTTTCAAGTTGCGCGGCACGCAAACACAAAGGCTTCGTTGTTCGGATTCGTGCGCGGGAACGGGGGAGATTCCTCGGCTGTTTCGGGCCGTGAGCCTCCTAACACTAACGAGTTCACATGACCTTCTGTTTCGCGCTGCTGCGCGAGCGACTTATATTTGCTTGTCCAAATATAAGTAGCCAACACAAAGGACACCCTACACTGCGCCGATGCTTCGCATCGGTTCCTTGCGCTGCTCGCCAGGACGAGCGCCGCCGGAACTCGCTGCGCTCAGACACCCGGCGGCTTCTTCTCGTCCTGACTCCGCTGCTCAGCGCAGCGCCAAGGGGTTAAAATACAAACCCGAGCCCTGTTTCGTCTTGCCTGTATTGGGTCCCGTTGTATGGCGACGCAGACGCGCAGTGGCGAAGGGTGTCCGGCGCACCGCGCCGGTGCGGCCAGCCTGTCTGAGGGCCGCCAAAGCGGCCCGAGTTCTGGCCGCATCCCTTCGGCGCGAGCATCGGAGTGCACCGGCGCAGCCGGCGCCATGCCGGGTGTCCTTTCCTTTGCTTCCTTGCGTTTGGACAAGCAAACGAAAGGGAGTCGCGCAGCAGCGCGAAACCCCAAGCCGGCTAGACTCGAAAGCGACGCCGAGGCGAAAACCCGCCCGAAAGACGGCATCGAAACGTATTCTAAAAAACGCCACCGGGCGATCAGCTCATGGTCAACACCACACGAAAGCGCGCTTCGTTATTGATCATGCGCGCATACGCCGCATTGACGTCGGCCAACGGGTAGCTCTCGATCTGCGTTTCGATATCGCGCAGGGCCGAAAACGCCAGGGTGTCCTCGCTGTCTCTGGGGGTGCCGCTGGGATGCCCGGCCACGCTCTTGCGTGCCATGATCAACTGCATCGGCGAGACTTCCATCGGCTCGGGCGACACGCCGACCACGAGCAGCTGCCCGTTCACGCCCAGGCCGTTGATCACCGAACTCATCAACGACGGACTCGGGGCAGTCGCGAGTATCACCCGCGCGCCGCCCATGGCCTGCAACGCCCTGGCCGGATCGTCGGCCTCGCTATCGATGAAATCGTCGGCGCCGAGCTGCTCCGCCAGAGCTTGTTTATCACTGCCACGCGACAAAGCCACGGTGCGGAATCCCATGTTATGCGCGTATTGAATAGCCAAATGACCCAGGCCGCCGACGCCCAGCACCGCCACGAGGTCACCCGGCGCCGCACCCGAATGACGCAATGCGTTATAGGTTGTCACGCCCGCACACAGCAACGGTGCGGCAGCGACCGATGACAGCTCGTCCGGGATGGCGACCAGCGCCTCGGCGGGTGCCAGCATCTGCTCGGCATAGCCGCCGTCATAGTGCACGCCGCAGATCTGCTGATTGGCGCAGGTGACGAAATCGCCGCGCCGGCAGGATTCGCAGGCAAAACAATGGCCACCGTGCCAACCCACGCCCACACGCTGGCCTTTTTCCCAATGGTCGACGTCATCACCGACCGCTTCGACGACGCCGGCAACTTCGTGGCCCGGCACGCGCGGATACGCCAGCCCCGGAAACTGCCCTTCCTTGACCAGATCATCGGAATGACAGATCCCGCAGGCTTCGATACGCACGCGCACCTGGCCCGGGCCGGGATCCGGCACGTTGCGCTCTACCAGCTCGAAATCACCGCCAGCCTGACTGATCTGGGCGACCTGCATTGTGGACATGACCCGACTCCCGCATTGACAGACAATGGGTCGAGCCTAACACCGCGCACGCCTGGCGGCGCATTCAGCCAGCCACAGGTGCGCGTATGTGTCAGTCCGTCCGGCCCCGCGGCTCGCCATCGTCGCTGTAATCCAGCGTCCGACAGGTCGGAGAACGCGGCACCGCCTGATCCGCCGGCCCCGTGCCGAACGCGACATCCACCGGCGGCAAGGTGAAGCTGTACCAGTAATGCTCGTTGCGGAAATGGTGCATACGATGGTTATGGAACAGCCGTTGCGCGAATCGCGTTTTCGGCCGGATACGGCTATGCACGATGAAGTGCGTCCATTCGTAGAGCAGCGCCATCGTCGCGAGTGCCGCCATCCAGCTCGCCGCCAGCCCGGGACGCGGCAACAGCCAGAACGCCGCGGCCGTCAACAGCGGCGCCATGATGATATGCACATACACCGGCAGAAAGATGAATTTGGGCCGCCACGGCTGCTGGTGATGGGTGCGATGCTTCTTGGCGAAGTCGAAGTCCAGCGTGACGCCGAAGACCTTAATCGGCCGCAGATGCAATACATATTTATGCAGCGACCATTCCAGAAACGGCCAGATGACCACCGGCAATAGCGCCACCAGGCCATCGTAGACATCCACCGGCCCCAGGAAACCCCGCAGGATCAGCGATCCCACAATCAACGAGGCCAGAATGATCGGGCTCGGGTAAGTGAAAAAGGCACGAATGGCCTCGCCTATGCTGCGGGGACTATCCGAAGCGGCGAATTCACTTCCGGCCGATGGGCGTGCGTTGGCGACCATGTCGAATACCTTTGATGCAGACGATGAACTGAATATAAAAGTGACAACGATCAATGTCAATTTATTGCCGGCGTCCGCTCCAGCCTTTGATACGGCGCCCCATGACGACGACCGCGCACGGCAGGCCGACGCGTCGTACGGCGCCGGGTTGTGGATATGCAGCCCGCAGGTTGCTAGTGTCGGGAATTGCCATGACACGATTGACCGTCGAAGATCCGCAGCGCCGCGCGCGACTGGCGGAACTGACCGGGCCACCGCCCATAGCCTGGAAGACGGTGAGCCTGATGGTGTCGTGCCTGATTGTGCTAGCCGCAAGCGTCATTGCCGCACTCGCCGGTGCGTTGCCGCTGATCGTCGCCTGCCTGATCAACTCGGTCGTCGTCTATCTGCTGTTCAGTGTCATCCATGACAGCATCCACCGGGCGATCTCCACCAACATCCGCTTCAACGACTGGTGCGGCCGCATCGCATCCATGGCCATGTCGCCGGGAACCACGCTCGGCCTGTTCCGCTGGGGGCATATCCAGCACCACCGGCATACCAGCGGCCCGGGCGATCCCGACAACTGGCTGCACGACGACCGCGCCTGGATACTGCCGATGAAATGGGCGTTCATCGACGTTTACTACCTGATCTTCACCATCAAATCCCGCGACCGCGTTGCCCGACGCTACCTGCCGGCGGCGCTCATGGGCTTGGGCGTGCTAGCCACTGCCGTGGTCACGCTGCTGGCTCTCGACTACTGGCTGGAACTGCTGATGCTGTGGTTTCTGCCCACGCGTATTCTCGGCATCACGCTCGGCTTCACGTTTTTCTGGCTGCCGCATGTGCCGCACGAGGTCTCCGCCGCCCAGGACCCCTACCGCGCCACGACCATTCGCCGCGGCCTGGAATGGCTGATGACACCGGTACTGCAGCACCAGAATTACCACCTGATCCACCACCTGTACCCGCGCACGCCGTTCTACAACAACCTGCGCGTGTGGCGGCTGATCGAACCGGAACTGCGCCAGCACGAACTGGCCGTGCAACACGGTTTCGATATCCATCCGACCATCGAGGCCGCGCGGCCATAAGCCACACACTTGGCATCGATGGTTGTCCCGGCGGCTGGGTTGCCGTTTCGCGCGATGGCGCGTGGATCAATAATAATCTCTCCACGCTACTCGACGCGATTCAGCCCGGAATCGTGGCTGTGGATATGCCGATTGGTCTGCCCGCGGATCAACACCGCGCCTGCGATATCGCGGCTCGACGACTGCTCGGCCACCCGCGTGGATCGAGCGTTTTTCCCGTGCCGATGCGGGCCACACTGGCTGCATCGAGCCATGGCAAAGCCAGCGAGCTAAACGCCGCCGCCTGCGGCAAACGGTTGTCCGCGCAAGCCTACAATCTGCTGGCAAAAATCCGCGAGGTGGATCAGTTGCTGCGCCAGTCGGGATACTGGGCCACGCGGCTATACGAAACCCATCCGGAAGTCTGCTTCGCCGCCATGAATACCGGCGTTTCGCTCGCCGAACCCAAGCGCAGCGCCACCGGCCATGCCCGGCGTCGCGCACTCATCGACGGCCGTTTCGGCCCCGGCGTGTTTGCCAACGCCCGCGCGCTGGTCGCGAACAGGGACGCCGCCGACAACGACATCGCCGACGCCTTTGCCTGCCTGTTCAGCGCCGAGCGTATCGCCATGGGCGAGTACGTCAGCCTGCCCGACCCGCCCGAGGTCGATAGCGAAGGCCTGCCGATGCGCATCGTCTATTGACTACTCGACCGGGACGGCATAGGCTGGCATATGCCTACAAGGATGAGTACAGAAATGGAAGCCGAACGCCATGCCCGCCTGTTCAAGAACGGCCGCAATCAAGCCCTGCGCATTCCGCGCGAGTTCGAGCTGCCCGGCGACGAAGCCATCATCCGCAAGGAAGGCGACCGGCTGATTATCGAGCCGGTCGAAAAAAAGCTCGGCCTCAAGGAACTGCTGGCCACCTTCGAGCCGCTGGACGAGGATTTTCCCGAAATCGAGGATCCGCCCGCCACAGATGACGATATCGACTTGTGAGGCCGGAAAACCACGGCTTCCACTACCTGCTCGACACCAACATAATCTCCGATATGGTGCGCCGCCCGGAAGGCCGCGTCGCGGCACACCTGGCGCACATCGACAACCAGCATCTATGCACAAGCGTCATCGTCGCGTGCGAAATTCGCTTCGGCACAATTCGGCGCAATTCGCCACGGCTTGACGATCAAGTGGAAAAAGTACTCGCCGCCCTGCCCATACTCGCATTCGAGCAACCGGCGGACTGGCATTATGGCAAGTTACGCGCCGAACTGGCCGGCGCCGGACAACCCATCGGTTATAACGACTTGTTCATCGCCGCCCATGCGCTGGCACTCGATCTGACGCTGGTCACGGAGAACGTCCGGGAGTTCAAACGCGTTTCGGGGCTGCGACTGGAAAACTGGCTGGCGACCTGACCCGGCGAACGCGCTATCCGCCGCCGAACAACTGCCCAACAATCCGGAAGCCCGCGATATACGTGCCGGCCGCGCTGCCCAGCGACGACAGCACGAATACCAGCAGCGTGCGCGAGACGCGATTCTTCCACCAGCCGCTGACTTGAGTAACATCGGATTTCAGCGTCGAGAAATCGCCCACGCGCGGCTTGCGCAGCCACAGTTCCGCCGCGGCCGTGACCATGCCCGCGCCGATGGTGGGGTTGAGCGACGTGATGGGCGCGGCGATAAAGGCAGTCACCACGGTCAGCGGATGCGCCAGTGCTGCGGCCGTGCCGAGCGCGGACAGCGCGCCGTTGATGACTACCCATTCGAGTACGAGTTGCTGGCCCAGGTCGGCGCTGCGCGAGAACCCGACCGCGAAACCGATCAGTACCAGCGCCACAACGATCCACGGCAACCATTTGAGCCAGCGCGAACCGGGCGGCACGTCATCCAGCCGCTGCTGCTCGGCACGCGGATCGTCCATGCCGGCGTTCAGATAGCCTTCCAGCCCCTTGAGGTGGCCGGCACCGACCACAACCAGCGTATTGCGGCCCGACGGCTGCGCCAGCAGTCCGGCGGCCATGTAGCGATCGCGTTCATCGATGAGCGCTTCATGCATGCCCCGGGATTGCTGGGCGAATTCGCTGAAGGTGGACTCCAGCATGTCGCCTTCCTTGAGCCGCTCGATATCGTCTTCCTCGATCTTTTCGCGCGACAACAGGCTGCCGAACAAGGCCGCGATGGTGGTCATGCGCTGCCACCAGGGAATGCGCCGATAGACGCGCTTGAGGGTGATGCCGATGTCGCGGTCGATGAGTTGCAGCGGCAGATCGGCGGCCTGGCAGGCCTCGATGGCGGCGCGCATTTCCGCACCCGGTTCGATATCGAACTGCTCGGCCAGACGCTGCTGGTAGGCCCCCAGCGCCAGATTGGCCGCGACCATGCCGGCCTTGCCCTGGCGCAGAACCTGGAACAGGTCCATCTGCTCCAATTCGCCGGCGCGGGTCAGAGCGGCATGGCGGGATTCGCACAGCTCGATGGCGACGCTGTCGTAAGCGCCGGATTCGATCTCGGTGCGCACTTCTTCCGCGCTGGCGCGGGATACATGCGCCGTGCCCAGCAGAAGATAGCGTTGATCGCCACGGATTACCGTGGACTGCGGCCCGGCCGTCTGTGCGCGGCTGTCGCTGCCGTTATCAGCCATGAGTGTCCTTGAACGTGATTGAATCGCGCCATCGCTACGGCGCGGCGGGTATTATAGACGCTCCGGGTTGCCCTCGATGAGGGTGCCCTCGCCCCGCATTTCGCCGCCGTGCCACCACTCTACGGTATTGCCGTAGAGGCGCACGTCGTAACAGTCCATCGACGGGGACTCGTCGTAATCCAGGCACAGGCGGTCGCCCCGGATACGCCATTCCGCGCGATAACCGGAACCGTGGATCGTGCCGTCGGGTGCATAGAACTCGACATACGCGCCATAGCCCATGGTGCCATTGACGGTATGCCCGATCACACGCTTGCGGATCGCCGCCGCGTTCGCGGGGCCGTCGTGCTCGATCACGGGCGCGTCGTTCGCGGGCGAAGTTTCGTCGCCATCGCAGCCGGCGAGCGCGACAACCACGGCGCAGACCGCGGCCAGTATCCACCACCACACCTTGTGTTCGAACTGCGCTTGCAAGACCACTGCTCCCGGTATTGCTCTGAATCACGATGGTAGCGGTTTTATCGGGTCATCATGCAGCGCCTTCCGGGCACCGACATGGACACGGACCGCCCGGACGAATATAATTACGAATCATTCTCATTTATTAGCCTGAGGACGACGCACTACGCTCGTACTCACTGGCGTATCACCGGGGGTTCGGTCTTGGGAACATTTGTCTTGCAGGCGTCGATATCAAAGCGCGTCTGCCTCGCCACGCTGGCCGCGGCCGGCATTTGTATTGCAACATCGTCCGTCTGGGCGCAGGACACGAATCCGGCAGACGACGCCAGCCCGCAAGAACTGGCGCCGATCAATGTCGAGGCCAACCCGGACCTGCACACGGCGGTGTCTCCCATCGATGGCTATGCCGCCGAGCGCAGCCGCTCCGTCACCAAGACCGACACGCCGCTGATGAAGACGCCGCAGTCGGTGTCGGTGATCTCGGCCGACCAGATCCAGGCCCAGCAGGCCCGTGACGTGCGCTCCGTGCTGCGCTACGTCAGCGGCACGGTGCCGGAGCTGCGCGGCAACATCGCCAGCCGCTACGACCAGATCAAACTGCGCGGCTTCGACCCGCAGCAGTATCTCGACGGTCTCAAGCTGGCGGGCTATTTCTACACGCTGCCCAAGACCGACCCGTATCTGCTGGAACGCGTCGAAGTGCTCAAGGGGCCGGCCTCGGTGCTCTACGGCCAGACGCCGCCCGGCGGTGTGATCACTTACGTATCGAAACGTCCGACCGACAAGCCGATCAACGAGGTCTACATCGAGGGCGGCAACGACAGCCGGGCGGGCCTCGGCTTCGATATCGGCGGCCGCCTGGACGACGGCGGCGATGTGCTCTACCGCGTGGTCGCCACCGGCATGCAGCGCAACGGCCCGCAGGAAAACGTCGAGACCGAGAACTTCTCGATCGCGCCGTCGGTGACATTCAACATCTCGAACGCCACCGAACTGACCTTTCTGGCCAAGTACCGCAACGACCCGGCCGCCGGCTCCTATGGTGCTCTGCCCTACGAGGGCACCGTCGATCCGCTGGAAAACGGCTCGAAGCTGCCGCGTGATTTCTACGACGGCGATATCAATTTCGAGAGCTTCGACCGCAAGCAGACCATGCTCGGCTATGAGTTCTCGCACTGGTTCAACGACGATTTGCAGTTCCGTCAGAACTTTCGCTTTGAAGATACCGAAATCGATTATCGCAGCATATACGGCGCGGGCCTCGCCAATAACCCGAATGTCCTACGTCGGCGTGCGGCGGCCTCGACTGAGTCCCTGCGCGGGATCAACATCGACAACCAACTGCTCGGCTATGTGGATACAGGGCCGGTATCGCATACGCTTCTGGTGGGTGCGGACTATCAGAACCTCGACGCTAATCGCGCCACCGGGTACGGGTCCAGCGTCGAGGATCCCACACCAGGACCTATTCCGAATCTGGATTTGTCGGGAGGCAACCACAGTCAGCTCGACGGGTACGTACTCGACAATCGCATCCGCTACGACTTCGATCAGGACCAACTCGGCTTCTATCTGCAGGACCAGGCCGAGATCGGCCGCCTGAGCCTGATTGCCGGCGGCCGCTACGACAGCATCCAGACCAGCCAGACCGAGTTCGGCGGGTCGCGCGAGACCCGCACGGACCGCGCCTTCACCACGCGTCTGGGCGCGCTCTACAGCTTCGACAACGGCATTGCGCCGTACGTGAGCTACAGCGAGTCGTTCCAGGCGCCGAGCACCAACGGTGTGAGCGCCAACGTGCTCGAACCCACCGAAGGGGAACAATACGAAGCCGGCATCAAGTTCCAGCCGGTGGGCAGCCGCGCGATCTACACGCTGTCGGCATTCGAGATCACGCAGCAGAACGTCAACGGCCCGCGAGTCGACAACATTGTCACTCAGACGGGTGAAGTCCAGGTGCGCGGCGTGGAGTTCGAAGCCAAAGCCAGCCTCATGGCCGGGGTGGACCTATCCGCCGCCGCGACGTATCTCGATTCTGAAATCACCGAGGACGACGGCGCCAACGAGGGTAACGAGCTGCAGCAGACGCCCGACTACACCGCCTCGCTATGGCTCGGCTACACGCAACCCGGCGGCGCCTGGAAAGGCGCAGGCGGCGGTGTCGGCGTGCGTTACATCGGCGAGCAGCAGGTCAACAACAGCAACACGCTGCAGGTGCCCGACTACACCATCGCCGACGCCGCGCTGCACTATGAACTCGGCGGCCTCAAGCCGGCCTGGGACGGCTGGCGCGTGGGCCTGAACATGCAGAACGTGTTCGACAAGAAGTATGTCTCGTCCTGCGCCAGTGCCACATTCTGTTTCTACGGCTACGGCCGTGAAACTACCGCCACGGTGAGCTACCGCTGGGAATAGACGCACGTTGTTAAGCGGGCTTCGGGCTGTGTTGTTAACACCGAACCCGCTTTTCTATGGTTCATCGCACTTTACCGGGACGACAAACAGACCCCGTCAAAGACACATCCGCAAATACACGCAAATCAAACGCAAATGCAGCCGCAGGCAATGGGCTCGTTGAAGACCCGTAGCCGCGTCGATGTCGGGTTCACGCCGTATGCGGATATCGCGAGCAGGACGACATTTCAACGCCTCGCGTATTCAGGTCACCGACGCTAAGGCTCGACAGCGAACCGTCAATGACCGCCCATCGTCCCGAATGAGGGTCTTCTATTTGCGGTTTTTTGCGTGTATTTGCGGACTGGCGTGGCTTATCGGAACGGTGCGCGTCCCGCTAATCAGCGAAGAGTCTTTTCTATTCCGGCACCGGCTTCTTGGCGAGCTTGCGTTGCAGTGTGCGCCGGTGCATGCCCAGCGCCCGGGCGGTGGCGGATATATTGTGGTCGTGAGCGGCCAACGCGGTCTGGATATGCTCCCATTCCAGACGCCGTAATGACGGCGGCGTATTGCGCTCCCCCACCGCCGGGCCCGGAGCCTCCTCGAGCGTGGCGAGTATCTGGCGCGCGGTCGCCGGTTTGGGCAGATAATTGAACGCTCCGCGTTTGATGGCTTCGATGGCGGTAGCAATGCTGGCGTAGCCGGTAAGCATGAGAATCCGCAACTCGGGGTCGATCGCCAGCAGCGGCTCGATGAGTGCCAGCCCGCTGCGCTCTCCTAGACGCAGATCCACGATCACGCCGTCGAAGCGCTGTTCGCGCACAACCTCGCAGGCGGCCTCCGGCGTATCGGCAGCGACCGTCTCGTGCCCGAGCCGCGCAAGCGAACGTGCGAGCGTGCGCAGGAAAGCCGCGTCGTCATCGATGAGTAACAAGCGCCGGGTCATGTCGGCGCCGGACCTGAATCGTCTCCGCGCGGCCCACGCCTCATCGTGTCCGCGACCTCATCGGTCAAAGCCGCCAGCGGCAGACGCACGCGGGTACGGATACCGGCACCGGGCGCCTGCCCGAAGGTCAGCCGCCCACCCAGACGCACGATGCTCGCGCGTGCCAGCGTCAACCCCAGACCCAGGCCTTCCGGCTTGTCGCCGGACACCGCACCCGCGGCCAATGCATCGGCATCCGCGCCACGGCCGTCATCGTCGATCGCCAGCTCGAAAGATGACTCAGCCGGTTTGGGCTCATGATTACAGTGCCAGTTCACGGCCACATACGTACTGCCCGCGGCGACCGACGCATCGGCCGCATTGTCGAGCAGATTCAGCAACGCCTGGGACAGCGCAGGATCGTCCCGCAACACCACCGGCGGCAGCGCCGCCAACCCCGCGACCCGTGCTTCGATTTCCGGACGCCTGGCGCGCCAGCGTTCGGTCACCGCAGCCGCATACTCAGCCAGCGTGCGCACGCGATCGTCGGCGGGCTGCTGGCTTTCGACCAGGCGGCGTAGCTGTTGCGCACACAAGGCGGCCTGCTCGCCGATTGTGGCTGTTTCCTCACGGGCGTCCCGTGGCAATTCGGGGTGCTCTGCTAGCGATTCGGCGGCCAGCACTATGGTATTCAAGGGCGTATTGAGTGCATGGGCGGCACCGGCGGCCAGTGTCGCCACGGAGACAATGGCGTCGTCGCGCAGCAGACGTTCACGCTGGGCGGCCAGTTCGCGTTCGCGGCGACGCAGCGTACCCGCCAACGCGAGCAGAAAAACGCACAGCAACAACGCGGCCAGCCCGAAGTTCAACCACATGCCGATCACGTGCCGCTCGAAGCCCATCGCGGCGGTGTGCTCGCCCGCCTCGGCCAGATAACGCAGCAACAGGATGGTATAGCCCAACGCACACAGAACCGTGACAGCCACCGCATGCCATACCGGCAGAGCCACGCTGGCAAGCGCCACCGGCACCAGAAACAGCGCCAGCGTATCGACCGCCAGATGGACATCGATATGCCACGGGGTCGCCGTTGCACGCTCGGCCAGACACCGACGATAGAACATATTGGCGACAAGCAGGGCCGCGGGCAGCAGCCAGAGCGCAACAGCGCCGGCCTCGTCGATCACCTGCAGCCAGACCAGCGCCACACAATAGAGCGCGACCGCCACGAAGCGCAGCTGGATCAGCAGACGCAAAACACGATTGGGTTCAAGCGCAAATGAAGCGCGCAATCCAGCCTCCGGTCGAAACCTCGAACATCAAGTCTGGCGCGCTAGAAACGCGCGTCAAGCGTCACGTAGGCGTTACGGCCAGCCCCCGGCAGTCGTTCGCCCACGCCGATATCGCTGTCATTGACCCGATTGAAGCCGGACAAAAAGTCCCGATAGCCCTTGTTGAACAGGTTGTCGATACCGGCCGACACCGTGACCCGATCCGTCACCCGATAGGCTGCCGATACGTCGGTCAGCGCATAGCCAGCCGTGCGCGGGTCGGCTGTGCGAACGTCATTATGGCTGTCGGAGATATGCCGCTGTTGCGCGACATAGCGCTGGGTGATGCGAAAGCGCCAGTCGTCGCGATCATACGTGAGCGCCACGCGCCCGCTGGCCGGGGCGATGCGATACAGATCGGCGTCGATATCCGTGCGCTTGCCACGCGTATAGCCGGCGCCGGCATCGAGCTGCCAGTCCGCATTGATGATATAGCTCGCAGCGATGTCCGCGCCGTAGATCTCGGCCTCGACATTGGCGTAGCGCAGCGGCGTGGGATCGCCATTGACCGCACTGACGCGTTCGATGTCGCTGTCGACCGTGTTGGGCGTATCGTCCACCGGCACACCCGTGATGTAGTCGTTGATGCGCCGGTAATAGACCTGCGGCGAGAACGTCAGGCGCTGGCCCGCAAAATCCGCGCCCAGATTGAATTCATAGGCCACTTCCGGCTCCAGGCCGATATCGCCGATATGGTTGTTACCGTCGGCCAGCCCGGCGGTCGCTTCCAGCGGAATATAGGCGTAGCGTTCCAGATAATACGGCGAGCGGGTCTTGCGACCGACACCGGCATGCAGGCGCCAGCGCTCACTGAGAGTGCGGCTGAGCTGGGCGACCACATCGATATTATCATCGGTACGGCGACGATCGGCGCTCGCGAAGCCGGCGGCAAGATTCTGCGCCGGCTGCGGCAATCCGGGTGCCACCCCGCCGTCATCTGCATCCGTGACTACACGGGTATAGCGCGCGCCCAGCTCGCCATTCCAACGCTCGCTCAGCGGCCCTTCCCACTGGCCGTAAGCGCTGTAGGTATCCCGCCGGATACCCTCGAATGCATCCACGAAGAAGGCATCGTTGGCCGGGTTGCCGACTCGCGCGTCGTGCTGCTCGAAGTTGCCGTCCAGGCCCCCCGACAACGTGCCACCCGCCATCGGGTGATGCACATCGATTTCGCCGCCGTAGCCCTGACTGCGTGCCCGGATGAAGCGCGGATCGCGCTTGTTGCCATTGAGCGGACTGAAATCCGGCGCCGGGCGCAGCTTGAAATTGGCCATCCGGTGTTCCACATGGTTCAGCGATACACGCGATTCCACCGTGGTGTCGCCCCACGTGGATTCATTGTCCAGCTGCGCCAGCGTGGTATCAAAAAAGTCGATATCCAGCGGCAGAACCGGATTTCCGGTGGTCCCGGTGTTCTGATGCCGCACGAAACCGGTCGTCTCGCCACGCGCCGTGCGATGCGCGAAATCCAGTCCGTATTGCTCCCGGTCATGGGACGAAGCCCGAATTCGTCCGAACGGGGTACGGACATCGCTGGCCTGATCGGTCACCCCGGTGACCCCGATGCGATTGTGCTCGTTGGCCACCTGCGCGCGGCCGCCCACTGCGTGGCCGTTGTCCACGCTACGCAGCGTGGATGTCAGGCGGCCGCCGAAGGCATAGTCTTCCCCATCGCCATAGTCGCCGCGCTTGGTGGTCGCATCGACCACCGTCCCGATATGGTCGACACTGTCCGCGACCGATGGGATCCCACGGGTCACGGTGAGCGACTCGACCATCGCGCCGGGCGCGTAGTGCAGCGGTGGATCCATCCAGTTGGGGCCACCGCTGGTGATACCCATGCCGTCGATGCGCACATCGTTGCGGAAACCGGCCAGACCCCGGTACTGGGTCTGGCCGCTGATGCCGCCGTTATCCAGCAACGCCCCGCCCGGCACATCGGTCATGGCGGCGGTGCTGTCCACACGATCCGCGGCGACACTCTCGCGGTAGCGCGCGCTATCGACCGCAGGGGCCTCGACCTCGACCGGCGCCAACGTTTCCGCGACTGGTGCCTGAGCCCACGCGGTGGTCGACAATAAAAGCGCCCATCCCGCAACACCCGAGCCCAAAAGCAACACACGAACCAGCACGGCAACCCCTTTCTTTGTTATGTCTCGAACTCAGCAAACTCTGGCCACGACGTTCTTTTGACGATCGGTCAGCGGTATCGCTTTTGCGTTGAATCGAACTGGGGGCTTCGCGCTGTAGCGCGAGGCACTTCTCTTTACTTGCCCAAAGAGAAGTACCCAAGAGAAACGGCACCTTGCACTGCGTCGATGCTTCGCATCGATTCCTTGCGCTGCTCGCCAGGCATGGCGCAGCCGGAACTCGCTTCGCTCAGACACCCGGCTGCTTCATCCCTGCCTGACTCCGCTGCTCAGCGCAGCGCCAACGGATTGAATACAGACCAATACAGATCAAGATGCGCCTCCCGGCGCAAGTCCATCCAACTGCCTTCGATACAAATCCCTGCTTTGCAAAACCACTCAAAGGCTAGCCGTGAACGGGCGCTGCGGCCATGCGACGGATTGTCGCACCCGCTCCGAACCCGTAATTCGGCGGCGTCGATAGGATGCCGACGGTTGACGCCATCCCGGGCGCCCCGTACAAAAACCGGATGCAATTCGGTGTCATCGGCGATATTCACGGCTTCTGGGACGAGCGCGACACGGCGTTCTTCAATGCCGCAGGCTACGACATGCTGCTGTTCGTGGGCGATTTTGCGCGCATCACGGCCGACGTGAGCGTAGCTCGTCGGTTATCGCAGCTGACCACCCCGGCATGGGCCATCCCCGGCAATCACGACGGCGTGACCATCCCCCAACTGTTGGCCGAACTCAAAGACCAACCGCTGCTCAAGCGCCTGGGCGCGATCGGCATGACTCGGCGCGTGGACAAACTGGCACGGGCCATGTCGCCGGTGCGGCTGGGCGGCTACTCGCTGGAAACGCTCGATGACAATCTCGGCCTGCTGACCGCCCGCCCGCACGCGATGGGCGCCAACCGTTTCTATTATCGCCATTATCTGCAGAAGCGCTTCGGCATCGGCGATTACGACGCCAGCGCCGCCCGGCTGTGCGAACTGGTCGATGCAGCCCCGCGCGACCTGATCATCCTCGCCCACAACGGCCCGGCCGGACTCGGCGATACCCCGGATTCACCGTTCGGCTGCGACTTCGCCCCCGAGCACGGCGATTTCGGCGACCCGGACCTGCGTGCGGCCATAGAGCACGCCCGTGCCAACGGCCATCGTGTGCGCACGGTGTTGGCCGGACACATGCATCACCGCAGCAAACACTCCGGCGAATGGCGCACGACCTGCGCCGACGACGGCGATACGCTTTACCTGAACACCGCGCGCGTACCGCGGATCGAAGCCGACGGCGACCGGCGGCACCATATCGCGCTGACCGTCGAGGACGATCGCGTTCAGGCCGAGACCCTGTACGTGGACAGCAACGGCAAGATCGTGTCGCGAGAACCGCTCGAGGCTACGACCGCGACTCGCGTCTGATCAGCCAGAGCAGCGGCAACGCCATGCCCAGCATCGCCAGACCCACCGCGGCATAGGTTCCGCCGAAGCCGAGCGCATGCCCCAGCTCCAGCCCGGCCGCCGGCCCCAGTGCACCGCCCAGATCGCTCGACCATTGATAGATGGACAGCGCTCGGCCGTGCAGATCGCGGGGCGCGACATCCCCCAGCAACGTCAGCATCGGAATGGTCAGGCCACCCGAACCCACACCGATGACCAGCAAGGCCGCCACGGCGGTGCCGACATGGCTCGCCTGGCCCAGGCCGACAAGGCCCGCCGCGACCAATGTCATCGCTGGCAGAAGCAGCCGTGTGCGCGAGGATGAGCGATCGAGGTAGCGCCCGGTCAGCAACGATGCCCCGGCCCGCGCCGCCATCAATACGGCCATGAACAGGCCGGCGCTGCCTTCGGCACCGAAATCGAGCAGATAGAGCTGGCGTTCGTCCACCATCACGGCGAGCGTGGCCAGCAGTACGCCGGATACGGCGAAGAACAACAAGGCGTTAGCGCCCCAGATGATGCGCAGCGTCGGATTACCGAACAGCCGCCGCCAGTCCTCGCGCCGCCGCCCGGTCTTTACAGCAGACGGCCATTCCTGCGGCTGGGGCTGCCCCTGACGCGGCATGACCCAAATCGCGGCCACGGCGCCGACCACACTCAGACCGGCCGCTGTGAGAAACGCGGCGTTGGCCGAAATGCCATCGGCGATCAGGCCACCAATCACAAGCCCCGCAGGCAGGCCCAGACTCACGGCCGTGCGTACCCGCGCGGTCATGCCGCCCCGGCGCTCGGGCGGCGAGATCGCCATCACCGCCGCCAGCGCGCCGACCAGCAACAGCGACGAACCGATCCCCCAGACCACACGGCCAGCGAGAAACCACGTCGTCGGCGTATCCGACGACAGCGCCACGGAAAAGGCCAGCGTTCCCAGCGCCTCGATCGCCAGCCCTGCCGCGACCGGCCAGCGGGCACCGAAACGATCCAGCAGACTGCCCGTGATCGGATTGAAGCCCAGCCGCGTGATCCGGTTGGCCGACAGGATCAGGCCCACCATCAACCCGGATATGCCGAGATCCAGACCCACGACCGGCAGGATCGGAAACACCACGCCACCACCGACGCCGCCCAGAAACGCGATGCCGGCAATACCCCAGCTGCGGGGTACAGCCTGTCGACCGGACGCCATCGCCGCCCGCCTCAGGGCGTGCGCTGCACGGCCGTGGACTCTTGCGTCGACGCCGTGCCGTCGTTGGCGTAGCGGCGCGCGATCATCGCGCAGGCCATCAGCTGGATCTGGTGGAACAGCATCAATGGCAGCACCACGGTGCCCAGCGTGCTGCCGGCAAACAGCACCTTGGCA
>Ga0206123_10000814_pt1 | contig 30317 bp, 28 predicted proteins | sample Helgoland_Spring_2_FD_160086 | JGI IMG/M metagenome (GOLD analysis project Ga0206123, IMG submission 160086) | Pelagic subsurface seawater microbial communities from Kabeltonne, Helgoland, North Sea - Helgoland_Spring_Bloom_20160316_1 | ecosystem: Environmental > Aquatic > Marine > Epipelagic ...
TAACCAAAGACAATCTACCCAAAGACAATCGACCCAAAGACAATCGACCCAAAGACAATCGACCCAAAGACAATCGACCCAAAGACAATCTAATAGAGAACAACCACAGCCTCCTCAAAATAATAATCAAACTACTTATACTGAAACAATCGAAATTGAACCTATTATAACATCTGTATCTTTTAATCCATTAGATACTAATTTAAATTCTGTATTTAATAGATTAACAAATACATTTTTAAATTTATCTCAATCCACAAATGAAGCAATCACACTACATAACTTAAATTCTCTAACAAATCTAATAACAACAACTGATAATAGAGAATTTTTAAGCGAAACCGAAAAATGCTCTATATGTAGTGAACACTATAATGAAAACCAGATTATAAGACAAATTATACGATGTAATCATAGTTTTCATCACCAATGTATAGATACTTGGTTGTCTACAAATTCGACGTGTCCTATATGTACTACAAACTTAAATACTACACCAGAAGTTAGTCAATCTGGTCAACCAAGTCAAACTAATATATAATATTATATTTTACTATAAGAACTTCTTTTATTTTTTCTCATAAAATTATATAGACATACTATAAATAATATCCCAACTAAAAATATAAGTAATATTAATGCCCCAATATTTTTGGTTTGTGCTTTTGAACCACTACAATCATTTTTACTTTTTAAAAAAAACCCCACATTATTTTTAACTAGTAATAACAACGGTTCATATTTTGATTTTAATAAAACACATTTAGAAGGTGTTCTATCTAAAATATCTTCTGGAAAATAATTAAATGATGTACAATTATTTAATAATGAACATTTTTTTCCACACGTTTCGCCACTTAATTGAGTGTAATTTGATAATATAGCAGAAGTGTTAGAATATTTGTTATAAAATATTGTATAATTTTGAATACAATCAGGTAATATAGGATTTGCTTGCGATACAGTTAATCCTATAAAAAATAATATTAGTATATTTTTAATAAACATATACTAAATATTATAATAATATTCTTTATATAATTTGTTTATTAATTAAAATATTTAAAGAATATTAAAATATTGTTCTATTTATAATGTTTCATATGTTTGCTGGATGTTCAGATGAATGTATAAAAGCGATAATAAAAGCAAAACAGGGTAAAGGAGTACATCCATATACAAATCCACATAATCCTAGACCACGACCTAAACGACCTATAAATTTACAAATTAAAGAACCTATTAGTATAAAACCTACCCAAAAATTTGTTATAACCCCAAGTATTATAGAATCAAAAAAAAAGCCTATTATCACTGAATTAAATCAAGAAGAATCTATATGTACTAAACCAGAACTAGCTAAAAAAACTACTGATACAGAATTAGATAACGACGAATCTAATAAGAACATTAAGCCCAAATTAGACAGAGAAGAAATTAGTGATACTGAATTAGACAGAGAAGAAATTAGTGATACTGAATTAGACAGAGAAGAATCTAATGAAAAACAATCTATTAGTAATGAATTAGAAATAGATACTACTGATACACCTAAAACTTGGTATAATATCTCAATATTTAGTAAATATTTTACATAATTACATTATGTAAAATGTGGAAACATTATATTAAATATGGAAGAAATCATATACTGTAACAGAATATTATTAATTTTAAATTAAATAACTTTATATTTATTTTAATTTAAGATTAATTTAATTTAAATAATTAATTAAAATGAACGAAGAAACTATTTATTGTATTTTTTGTTTTGGAATTAACAATTTAATAAATAATGAACAATGTCTATGTGATTATTATTTCCATAAAAATTGTTTTTTATTATGGATTAAAACAAGTACGAAAAACTCTTGTATTATATGCCAAAAAATAATAAATACAAATCGCTTAATAACATATAATCATAGTATTATTAACATAAACGATGATTTAGATGATTTTATAACAATGAATGAGGATATAATACCAAGAATAAACTTGATTTATAAAAAAATATGTAAAGGAATTGTACTAGTATTGTTTTTAACATTAATTATAGGAATAGTTTATATGCTGTTTAAGTTTATTTTTACTGATTTTTCCCCCTCCTATCCAGACTAATCATTCACTCTTATAAACATCTGTTAATACTCTGGCGGATGGGTCAACTACATCACCAGACCATTTTGGGAGCCAGTAATATGGAATAGTTTTATCTCTTTTAGGATAATGTTTATTAAAAAGTTCTCTGTAATAAAGCGCTTCTTTAAACATAGGAGGATTCCATTTATAACTTTCTTTAATATCATAAAACTCCTGATCGGTATAAATTTTTTCTACATTTTCTTGGATTATCTCAAACCATCCTTTTTTCTGACTGGATACCCCATCCGACATCGCCTCCTTAGTTCTCCATAGAACACTATCTGGTAACAATTTACCATCATCAAAAGCACTCCTTAGCAACCATTTTTCGATACCATTATGAGATGCTATTTTATATTTAGGGTCTATAGACATATAATAGTCTAAAAAGTCCTTATCTAAAAATGGGACTCTAACTTCTAGACCAGAACCCGCGGTTGATTTATCACATCTTAGAACATCAAAATAACACAAATCATCGAGTAATCTAAAGGTTTCGGTTTTAAATTCGGTGTTATTTGGGGCATTGTGAAAATATAAATAGGAACCAGATGCTTCATCACTTCCTTCCCCACTATAAATAACAGCAATATCAGTATTATTTTTAATATATTCTGATAGTAAAAACATAGGGGTTGATGCTCTAATAGTAGTTGTATCATATGTTTCGGTTTGATAAATAACCTGATCTATTGCGTTAAGCATTTCATTCTCAGTAACAATGACTTCGTGATGATTAGATTTTATATGTTCAGCTACAATTTTCGCATATTTTAAATCTGGAGATCCCTCTAATCCAATCGAAAATGTTTCCAACTTTTCTTTATAATTATTTGATAAGAGTGCCGCGATTAGACTTGAATCTAATCCACCAGATAATAAACAGCCTATTTTCCGGTCAGACATTGTGCGTTTTGTAACCGCCATTTCCAATTTAGTTTTAAGTGTATGTTTACTTACTTCTTCCGTATCTTCGTGAGTTTTAGTTGAACGACTAAAGTACTTTGTATATTCTTTTGTTTTAGAATCCCATATATGTCCAGGTTTGAATTGCTTAATAGTGTCACATAATTCGTGTATAGATTTCATTTCACTCGAAAATGCAGTATCACCGTTGCTGTTTTCACCAATAAGCATCGATCTAACACCCAGTGGATCGCGTCCAGCGTAAACAATATCTTTAGTTAAGTCCACCAGGACACACGCGAAAACACCATCCAAAAGAGATATTGTTTTATGAAACCCAAATTTTTTATACAGATGTACAATTATTTCACAATCACTTGTCGAATGAGTGACGATGTTATGATCTATTTTTAATTGTAAATAGTTATATATTTCGCCATTACATATTACTGCAATATTAAAATCATCGGGATGCGTTAACGGTTGGTCACCTTTTTCACTCGTATCATTTACACATAGACGGTGAAACCCTATAAAAATATTTTTGTTTTCTAATCTATATTTTGTGTTGTCTGGACCTCTATGTTTTGTTTTTATAAGTTCTGTAATTAATTTATCTTTTAGAGATTTTTCTATTGTCGATTTTGACAAATAAGCAAATATACCACACATTATTATTATTATTATTATTAAACTTTAAATAATATCAAATTTATATTAAATTGTTTAAAGAATAAGACCGGGTGCAATATGGACATTTTAGTATCTCATTATTTAGATTAGTTAAAATATATTCTTCTAAACAAGTTATATGAAAATAATGTCGGCATGGTAATTTGTGAACGAATACATCAAATTGTTCATAGCATATACAACACGTATCATTTACTATAGAAAGTTTTTCTGTATGTGTGAAGTCATTATAAAATGTTACTTTATTATCACTATTAATCCACATATCCTTTTTTAAACTATAAATATAGTCATATAATGGTTTGTTTAGTTTACTTATAATTTTAAATGTTTTATTTTTAATATTATTAATTATCGTATTAATAGGAATAGGAAAATTAGAATATATTTCTGTTAACACTCCTATGGTTTTTCGGTCTATATATAAACAATCTATATCTAAATGAATACCTAATTTTAATATGTATGTATCTAAATTTCTATAAGAACTTAATTTACTATAAATTATATTAATAAAAAAAAAAGTTTTATTATATTTTATAGTATATATCGTTAAATCAGAAATAAAATTATTATTAAAAGGTTCATTATCTAATACACCTATACTATATTCATTTAAATCTCTTGTAATAATAGGCTTATATATAGATTTTGCATAACAAGTTACAGTATTAATGGTACCAGATGAAAAAAAATCATTTAAAGACATATTTTCAATTAGAATATTTCTAACAAACTTACCATAAATAATAACATCATTTTTTAAAAGAGCAGAAATTATTTCATCATTATATAAATCATTGAGTTTATCATACATATTATATAAAAATATATTATTACTAATATTATTATTAAATATTATAGACGTTTTTGTGATTAACAGGATAATTAATCCTTTAGGATAATTAATCCTTTAGGATAATTAATCCTTTAGGATATTTTAAATATACTATTATTAAATAGTATGATTAAATTTACAGTACTTTTATTATTATTTATTTGTATAATTCTAAAACAACAATTATATATTAATTTTGTTGAGGTTAATAGTGATAGTAAAATTTTACTTAAAAATATAATTAAAAGTTATATTTTTAATTTTAGAAATAAAAATGAAATTAAGTTCAAAACAGGTCATACTATAGGACATACTATAGAAAAAAAAAACTTAGTAGATTTTTATTTACAGAACATAATAACATTTACAGATAGAGATAAAGAGAGTATCTATTTTTATATTAATTATATTAAAAAACAGTATAAAAAATATTCATTGATAACACATTCTAAGTGGAACTTTATTAAAATTTCATATAAGTTAGAAGGAAGTATGCCATTTACATTAGATAATTATATTTTTTTATCGGATCGACTTCTTACTAAAATATATTCAGATAAGGTAACCAACAAGAATTTATTAAATAATTGTGAAATGTTTATACACGAAAAAATACATATTATCCAGAGAAATAATCAACCTATATTTAATACATTATATACTACTTATTTTAAAACGATATATTGTAATAATCTAATTATAAAAAATGAATGGAAAAATAAAATAATGAGTAATCCAGATGGACTAAATATAAATTGGATTTATAAATGGAATAATAATTATTATTTACCTTTATTAGTTATAGAAAATAATAGTTTAGAGCAGTATGTTATAAAATTAATAAAAAATAAAGATACATATACTACAACTGAAGAATTTAAATTAATTACAAATTTTGTTCCATTCATGTATTTTCCATTAAATGCATCCTACTATCATCCAAATGAAATATGTGCCTATATAGTTTCTAAATATATCATAAATAAAGAGACTATTAATAAAAAAATTATAAAAAATATTCAACAATTAAGCCAAATGTTTGAAATTATATAAATTTAAATAAATAATAAACTTTATAAGTATAAATATATAAAACTATTTATATTTATACTATATATATGAATTTTATAGAAAATGATGAAAACGGATTATTATATGCTAATTTTAATGAGAATAAAGATTGTATAATATTTGGGACTACTATTGGATTTTATGTGTATACTTGTAATCCATTTAAAAAAATAATATCACGGCGAATAATAGGAGGAATATCTATAATAGAAATGCTAAATAAATCAAATATTATGATATTTACTGGAAATGTAAATAAAGGGTTGTATCCTAATAATAAATTAATTATATGGGATGATAACAAAGAGGAAGTAATAGGTGAAATAGAATTTAAAACTAAGATTTTAAATATTAAGATAACAAAAGATATAATAGTAGTTGTAACAGAATTTAAAATTTATATATACAGTTTTATTAATTTAGAATTAATCAAAAGTATTGATCTAACAGAAGAAACAAATGGATTATGTAAAATATTAAATAATAATTTAATAGCATACCCTGATAATGTGTCTGGTTCAATATGTATAAATTATTATACTAAAGATGAAAATAATATTAAAATAATAAATGCACATATTAATAAAATAGAGCTTTTTTGTTTATCTAAGGATGGTTCTTTTATAGCAACTTGTTCTGAAAAAGGAACTTTAATACGTATATTTGATATTGAAAATAATTCACTTGTAAAGGAATTACGCAGGGGGTCAGATCAAGCTACAATAGTAGATTTAAAATTTAATGATGATTTAACCTTATTATTGTGTAGTAGTGACAAAGGCACTATTCATATATTTAATGCGTTAGTTGATGACGAAAATAATAATAACACCAACTTTTATGCGCTAAGTTCATTTAAAGATTATTTACCATCATATTTTAGTTCTGAATGGAGTTATAAACAAATATATTTACCAGGAGTAATAACAATGTCTACTTTTATATCCAATAATAAAATTTTAAGTATAGGAAGTGATGGATGTTTATATAATTTAGAATTTGACAATGTTAAAGCGGAAATAGAAAGTAGTATTAAATTTATATCTAATGATAATGATCCATTTAATAACCGAAAATCTACTATTAAATAAATTTTATAAAATTATAATATTATTATAAAATTGATTTAAAAATAATTTTTAAAATTATTAATTATTAAATGACTTCAGTTAAAAATATATCAGTTTGTATTGCACATATAAATGACATATTTCAAAATGATAAATTAATAGTAGAGGAAGTTAATATTAATTTATATAAAACCAAAGAGGAATTAGTGAACTATTTTAATAAAAAATATAATATTAAAGATAGTATACTAATACATAATCGTGAAATTTTACAAGATTTAGATAATATTGATGATTATTTAATTTTATTAAATAATAGTGAAATTAGTATTAATAGTGAAACCAGTATTAATACAAATACTGTAAATAATTTATTTACATCTATTATTAATAATTTATTAGATAATAGCAATCAACCTATTAATCCAACTCCTAATAATCTCCCTTTTCCAATAATATCTGAAAATAGTGATCAACCTATTAATCCAATCCCAAATATACTTCCAGTAGTATCTGAAAATAGTGAAGCAATAGATAACAACGGGACATCTGATGAGGAAGAAGAGGACGAAGAGGAAGAGGAGGACGAAGAAGAGGAACGTGAATTAATACACCTTCCCCATCCCCTTCCTCCTGATTTTAGCCTGTATAATTTAAATGATTTTAGTTATTCTAATAATTCTAATTTGTTTATAAACGAATTAGAACAATTAAAATTAATGGGATTTACTAACATTATTTTAAATAAAGAGGCTCTTGTGGTAAACAATGGAGATATAGACAAATCTGTTAATTATATATTAGAGAATAACTATTAAGTATTAAAAGATAATTTCATACATTTTTCTAATGTATTATTATAATCTACAATTGGTTTAGATCTTTTTATTAATAACTCATCATTATTTAATTTGCTTTTATCTATATTAAAATACTTCTTATCCGAAGATGTCTTATATCCATTATTACTAAAATTATACTCTACTTGAGGTATAATAGAAACTAAAGGAGGAACAATTACATTAAAATTTTTTTTATAATTAACATTGTATTCACGAAAATGTTTTATGTTTAAATTTCCACCAAATATTTTTAGAGTTTGACGAGGCGCAGCTAATTTTATTTTTAAATTTTTTTGATTATATAGTTTATTATACATAAAATTTAGTAATGAATACTTTTCCCAAACAGTTTCATTATTATAATTGTCAAAAATATATGCTGCTACACATTCTGGACTACAAAATACCCCATATACTTTAAATTTAGAATCATTATATTCATATGGAATCGCACAAGGTGCACACGAAAAAGGATGAGAACACCACCAACAATATATGGATGTCGATGATAGCCACGTGCTAGATTTACTATTATCAAATTGTATTAAAATATTTTCAGAATAATTTATTGTTTTTTTAGTTGTTAAATTATCTAACTCTTTCTTCCTATTTTCTTTCATTACATTAATAACATTTTGATAAGTATCATATTTATTAGAACTATTATCATACCATTGATTGTTATGTACTGATTCTATATTATTTATAGATTCATCTAGATCGTCTTTTAATGTTGACGTATTATTAGTTGTTTCCAAAAGAGAATCATCTTGTTCGATGTTTGTCTGACTATTTACACTTAAATCAACCGATTCTTCCAAAATATCTGACATATTTTTTTCATCAAATGGATATTGTGAGTAAAACGGCAATTCTTTGTTTGTTATACTATTTTTATGTAAAAAAGCGACGCTATCAATTGGGTTACCTCCGATTATATCTTGCCATCCAACAGGTTCTTTAATATCGGGTGTGTATGTTAATAATTCTACTTCTTTTGAGGTTTGTATAATATGTTTAGATTTAATAGGTAAATGTAATATTATATTTTTTGATTCTATTTTAGAAATATTATCAGCTAATTCATATGTTTTTTGTTTATATGAACGTCCTCTTTTTCTTGAAACTTTAACACTCTCATTTTCTAACTTGGGTTTAGGTTTTCGTCCTCGTTTTTTAGGAATTTTTATTTCAGGCGGGTCTGTCTTTATTTTAGGTTTTCGTCCTCGTTTTTTAGGAATTTTTATCTCTAATTCTACATTTGGCTTTATTTTAGGTTTTCGTCCCCGTTTTTTGGGAATTTTTATATTTATTATTGAGTTATCAGCAGACACTTCTGATTCTGATTTATCAGCAGACACTTCTGATTCTGATTTATCAGCAGACACTTCTGATTCTGATTTATCAGCAGACACTTCTGATTTTGAGGCTGATTTATCTATTGATAATTCTGATTTTGAGTTTGAGTTATTACTAGATATTTCTGATTTATCACTAGACAATTCTGATTTTGAATTTGAATTTGATTTATCACTAGACAATTCTGATTTTGAATTTGATTTATCACTAGACAATTCTGATTTTGAATTTGATTTATCACTAGACAATTCTGATTTTGAATTTAAGTTATTACTAGATAATTCTGATTTTGAATTTGAGTTATCACTAGATAATTCTGATTTTGAATTTAAGTTATTACTAGATAATTCTGATTTTGACTTATCTGCTACTTTATTACTATGGGTTAAACTACTTTTATAATAAAATTTTTTCATTTATACTAATAACATAAATATCCTTTAAATAAAACAACTCTTTAAATAATTTTCTTTTTAAATATAATGGATAAAAATTTCAATACGTTAAGTCCTATTAGTGAGTATGAGTTATTTAGAGATAATTTAAAAACATTGTTAGAAAATGTTAATAAAATAGTTACTTTGATAAAGCCTATGTTATCAAATGGATTAAATATGTCTTGTAAAACCAGTAAAACAATTAGTGATTTCATATGTACTTTTGAGAATAAGTTCGACTCAATTTATACTAATTTATCAAATAATAATCTTAATTTTTCATCTGAAAATATTAAACATTTAAATAAATTAATTAATTCTAATATGATCAAAACAGATAAAAAGAAAAGTAAACAAAGTGTTAATATTCAGCAAGGTGGTTCATTTGTAAATTATTATAATTTTATTATAGACCCTATAAATAATAAAAAAATATCTATATATACAAAACGTGGAATACAAATAATTCATAATTATTTAGATACAAATTAAAAACTCTAACAAATTAAAATAATTAATGAAATTAAAATAATTAATGAAATTAAGATAAAATACAAGCCTCAGGTTTCAGTTTTGGTTTTAAAATATAATTTAGTGGAATCATATATTCGCAAGGAAGCTCAGTAATAATATTTTCGTACACGTTAATTTCCTTGTTACATAAATATTTTCTATAATATTTAATATTATTTTGATCTATTACAGTATTACCATAATTATAATACTCTTTATCTTCCATATCAGATATAATTAAATCCTTTAAATATATAATAGTAATCTTATCATTGCCTATTGGGATTGCGTCAAAATCTTGTTTAAATTTTGACCTAAATCCAATACTACTTATACTATTTTCCTTTTTGGTTTTAAATGTTAAAGTAACATAATGACTACCTGTTTCTATTACCTGACAATCACGTGTAATATGAACCATTAAATTATTATTGACCATTGTATCAAATTCTTCTAAAAAATCCTTTTCTTGAGAAAAAGATTTTACTAAATGTATATATTTATGTATAAAATTAATATCTTCTATACTTCCTACTTTTGCATTTTTATCAAAATTAGACAAACTATGAATACCACGTTGTTCAATAATACATAATGTTAAAAATTTATATAAGTTAGGTAGGTCAGAGTTAATTAGTGTATTAATGCTCATTGTATTAGTTTATATGTTATTTATTTAAGTAATTATTATTAATTATTATTTATTAATAATTCTAAAATAATTTATTAATGATACCAAACAATAACACTATTTTTTAAAACAATATAATCTATTCCACTCAAAGAATATTTTAATAAATCGCCATAATTTCCTATAACTTCTATATAGTCATTTTCTGTTAAAGGGTTATAATTATCATCATATTTATACCATATACCATCATTCGTAAAAAAACATATGTAATGATTCTTATACCATACAATAATACCTCTTAATATTAAGTTTTTGCCATTAATATGTATTATTTCATCTGGTGTAATCTTTAGATATAATATTTTTTCTTTATTTTTTTGTAAACTATAATTATAACTTTGATGTTTCCGTATAATTCCAAAAAATATCACATCCGCACTATCAATAATGAATTCTTCTATATATTTTTTAATTAAAATTGCTTTATCATTTCCAGGGTCTAAATCTTCTAATCGAACCTTTTCTTTATTATCTAAACTTACTATATAATCAGTTCCATCTATATCTATTTTTTTATAACCCTCATATATATGATAACTATTTTCCGGGTATAGTTCTCGTTTATGTCTAATATACCTTGATAATAAAATATTTTGTTTATTTTTAGATAATTTATAAGCTATCATTTTTTTTCTAGGATACCATCTTTCTATATCATCATCATAATGATAGTCAGATTTCTTAAAGTTATTTGTCAGAAATTCATTATTTGTATAAATAGTTTTCAAATTTAGTCGTAAAATAGTCTGTAAATCATCTGGTAATAAATATTTTACTATTATTTTATTTTCAATTTTAATACTAGAAGTAAAATCATAATTATTAATACCTGCGGTTGATTTATCTACTGCTTCATCAAATATACCTAATAATGATGAACTATAATTTCTAGATGGAATATTAATACATTCATAACTATGCCGAATATTATAATCTGTAGTATTAATCTCAAATATACTAAATAAATTAGTTAAAAATTCTAAGGCATCTTGTTCTTCACCTAGAGATAAAAAACCTAACTTATTACTACATTCTGATAAATGAGTTAAAAAAATATGAGTATTAATAATATTATTTGTTATTAATTTAGAATATAATTCATTGAATGTTTTATAAACAGTATTTAAAATTTCTAGAGATTTTTCTATAGTATTTTTATTACAAATATATTTGCTATAATTCGTAGTTTTTATTAATTCTAATTTTAATGGAAGTTTTTCTATAAAATGCGTTTTAACAAATCCAGATATAGTTCCATTAAATATCGGGAATAATAGTAATATTAATACACTATCCGCATAACAACTATTATTATACCAATCTAGTCTACCATAATCTAAAAAATTATTATAAGTTCCTATTATTTGATTAGCTTTTTTAACCCTTTGTGTTTCTTGTAATAACCAATTAGATGGTTTTTTTATTTTTATTTTTTTAGGTATAAGTTTTTTAGTACTGTGTTTAAATTTAAAAGAATTACTAATCTCATTATTACTATTAAATTCTGGTTTAGTAGATAAAATACCTCCTAAATTATTATCGGAAATTATATTTAATACTTTTTTAGGAATTATACCCATTTCTATATCTTTAACCGTATTTTTACTTGTAATTATTATATCATTTGATGTTTGATCTAATAATTTTTTTATAATATTACACATTGTACTTCGTGTTAAAAATAAATTTGTTTTAGAATCTTTTATAGGCATTCCAAGAATTTCTAATATATATTGTAGCTGAAAATCAAACCATTGATATTTAAGGATATCATCATTATAACTATAAATAGTATCATCACAAATTTTTGTTATACCATTTATTTTTAATGTAGGATATATAAAATCTGTCATATTAATATACTTATAAGATTTTATTTTAAATTTAAGTAGAAAATAAAATCTTTTATATATATATCAAATCAAAATGAAAATGAAAAAAAATGTAATTTTGCTTTCCGCTGTAGGATTAGCCGCTTCTTTAAAAGGCTTGGGTAAAGATTCTCGTAAAAATAACCAGAGATATGATAATACTATTAGACGTAATACTAAAAAATATACTAAGAGTTTAATTAAAAAGACTCATCCAGCAACAGGCGAAATTCTAGCCGATGATCAGACATTTACTTATAGTTTGTTGGATGAGTTTAGTTCTGCTGACCCTCAAATCGTTGAGGATGTCTCAGGAGCTGATATTGTTCGTGACCTTTTTGAAGGCCTTATGAACCAAGATGCGGATGGTAATCTTGTTCCAGGTGTTGCGACTGGCTTTACAACGAATGATGCAAAAGATGTCTATACATTTACGCTTCGTGACAATGCAATGTGGTCAGATGGTAACCCAGTTACCGCGCACGACTTTGTATACTCATGGAGACGTTTAGCAGATCCTGCTACAGCTTCACCATACTCGTGGTTTGCTGAAATTATGGCTATTGAAAATGTTGGCGCGGTGTTATCTGGAGAAGCTTCACCTGAAACTCTTGGAGTTACTGCTCTGGATAATCATACTCTTGAGGTTCGTTTAACAGCTTCATTGCCATATTTTGCGGCAATGACAACGCATAGCTCAACTTTTCCAAGCCCTGAATGGGTAGTTAGAACATCTGGTAATGATTGGACTAAGCCTGAAAATATTGTATCTAATGGTGCATATATTTTAACCGAGCATATTCCTAATGAACGCTCAGTAAGAGAGCGTAATACTATGTATTGGAATAATGATGCAACCATTATAGATAAAGTTGTTGGATTAGTTATAAATGATGAGAATACAGATTTGACTCGTTATTTAGCTAATGAACTTGACAAAGGAACTGTGCCTTCAGGACAATTTATTCGCCTAAAGCAGGACTACCCAGATGAAGCAACCTCATTTCCAAGACTTTGTAACTACTATATGACATTTAATTTATCACCCAGTGGCCCGGAAGCATTTAAAGATGTAAGAGTTCGTCAAGCGCTTGCTTACGCTATAGATCGTTCAGTAATAACTGAAAAGATTTTACAAGCTGGACAAATTAATGCCTTTACCTTTACTCCAGGTTCTACAGCAGGCTTTGACGTGCCACCAGTTGAGTTTGGTAATATAACTCAAGCTGAGAGAAACGCTAAAGCAGTTGAACTGTTAAATGAGGCAGGTTACGGCCCAAGTAATCCACTAAGTTTTGAGTACATTTACAACACTTCTGAAGGTCATAAGAAGATTGCGATTGCAGCCCAACAAATGTGGAAAGGGGTGCTTGGGGCGGAGGTTTCGCTTGCCAATCAGGAATGGAAAACATTCTTGAAGACTCGTGGTGCTCAAGATTTTGAGCTTGCCCGTGGTGCTTGGTGTGGTGACTACAATGAAGCATCTACTTTCCTAGACCTTCTTACTACCCCTTCTGGTTACAATGATGGAAAGTATAGCAATGCTGAAGTTGATCAGTTAATGTTAGATGCAAGGACTATGGAAGATGCATCTGGTAATTACACGCGTATTGAAGAGATCTTGGCTAATGAAATGGCAGTGATCCCTATTTATCACTACGCAGGTGTATTTATGCTTAAGACTAACGTCAAAGGCTGGCCATATAACAATGTAGAGCAGAATGTGTACTCTCGCAATTTGTATAAGATTGCGGAGTAATATTTCTAAAAACATAAATTTAAAATTGATTAATAAATAAACATATTTTTATTTAAATAAAAATATGGAATATTTAATAAAAGAAAAAGAAAAAGAAGGAATTATCTTTACATAAAAAACATCAGTAGATACTGAAACTATAAAACAAATTCGTTATATGATTAGACATGAAGCAATTGATAATGCACGCATTATGCCCGATTGTCATAAAGGCAATGGATGTTGTATTGGGTTTACTTCAAAATTATTAGATAAAATTGTGCCTAATTTTGTTGGTGGAGATATTGGATGTGGTATTGTCACTTATCCTTTAGATTTAGAAAAACCAATTAAACCAAAACAATTTAACAGGCATATTAGGGCAACTATACCACTGGGAACTAATACAAATGAAGAAATAATTGAGGACACATATATGGACAAAATTTATAATTTAGCAAATCGAGATGCAGATAATTTTATAAAATTTTATTTAGAGAAATTTAAAATAAATATTACTAAACAAAAACCTTATTATTCTAAAGAATGGTTTGATGAATTATGTGAAAGAATAAAAACAAATAAAGATCATGATTTAAAATCGCTGGGAACTTTAGGTGGGGGAAATCATTTTTTAGAGGTTAACAAAAGTGACACAGGTAAAGAATATATAACAGTTCATAGTGGTTCGAGGAATTTAGGACAAAAAATTTGTAAATATAACCAGGATATTATTACTAGTGGTAAAGAATTAGATTGGAATGATTTTGATGAAAAAGTGAAAAAATTCACTAGAGAATGCAAAGAAAGCAATAAAATCAAAAATTACAAAGATATATTACGAAAGGAAATGATGGAAAAAAGACATCCTGATTATTTAATAGCAGAGGAGGCATTTAATTATTATTTCGATATGATATTCGCACAGAAATATGCTTTAGTGAATCGAGAAATAATGATCGAGCGGTGTATTTCTTACTATAATTTAAATTTTGACCCTGGGAAAAAAATAGAGTCAATACATAATTATATAGATTTTAATGATTTTGTTTTAAGAAAAGGAGCAATTTCTGCTAATAAAGGCAAATTATGTTTAGTTGCCCTTAATATGAGAGACGGAATATTATTATGTAGGGGAAAGGGAAATGAAAATTGGAATAAATCTAGTGCACATGGTTCGGGTAGAATTATTACAAGACAGAAAGCATTAAAAAACAAAATTCCAATAGTAAAAAGATTAGAGAAAGATTTAAAAAATAATGATATTTATTCTACTTCTAATTTAGAAGATATTGTAGACGAAGCCCCAGAATGTTATAAAGAAACAGAATTAATAAAGCAATTAATAGAACCATCTGTTGAGATTATAGAACACTTAAAACCAATTTTAAATGTGAAAGGATAATAAAAATCATCACTATAAAATATACTTAAATATAAATTACGTTTATTATATAGTTATATGTTTCGTGTAAAACGATATTATTCAAAGATAACGAATGTTTACAATGATATAAATTTGCTGTCTAAAAAACCACAAACATCCACAAATCTAAATGGTTTAATAGAATTTGGAAATATTAATAAAAAAAAAAATATAGTGTATGCGTCGCAATATATGTATAATGAATTACCGATTCGATTTGCCCATAAAATTAAAGATCTTGATTCACTGCCATACGATTTATATAATAATCTATATATTAATACAATTAGAAATTGGTATATAACATCATTTGATGATATGCTAAATTTAAAATATCCCACCGATTTTAATGATAGTTTAGAAATGGTATGTACTATAGAAAACATTTATAATAGACATTCACCTACATTAATAACAATGGCGAATGGTATTCAGTCTATAAAAAATGAAAAGATAGATATTAATGAAAACGACATTCAGACTTTTTTAAATAAATTTTATATGAGCAGAATTGGTATAAGAGTTTTATTAAGTCACTATTCTATGATTTTTAAGAAAACAAATACATATGAATATGGTATTATAAATACAAAATGTTCTCCTTATAATATAATAAAAGACGTTACAACAGATATAAATAGTATGTGTGAAAATAGTAATATAGAACCAGTTGAGATTAATATAAATCATAATACAATTACATTTCCATATATTTCATCACATCTCTATTATATTTTATTTGAAGTATTAAAAAATTCGGTAAAAGCTACCCACGATTTTAATAAAACCAAACTACCACCTATTAAGATAGAACTTTTAAATGATAATAATTGGATCATTATTAAAGTATCTGATTTGGGAGGGGGGATTTCGCCTACATCTTATGATAAAATATGGAATTATTTCTATACTACAGCCGAAAATCCAATTAATATTATAGATAATGACTTTAGTATAAATACTCCTTTATCTGGATTTGGATATGGACTTCCAATAACAAAATTATATTTAAAATATTTTGGAGGGCATATTAATATATGTTCTAATCATAATTATGGAACTGACACCTATATATTATTAAGAGTGAATGGGGATTTTAATGAACCCCTACTTTAAATAATTATTTCTTGACACCGCAATATATTTATCTTTAGATCCTATACATATTTGTTCGTTACTATTATTTGTAATTATTCTTTTAGTAAAAATAGCATCTGTTCCATCTAAGGATATCATATCCATAGCAGTTAATTTTATAACACTATCACTGAGGGGTATACACTGTAAAATTTGTCCAAAGGGTTTTCTTCCAGAGTCCCCATCTAATCCAGCTATTATAATAGTTTTATTTTTTTCAGAATAAAGAATAAAATCTTCTAAATCTGGAAAAAATTGCGCTTCATCAATACCAATGATTAATGCATTAATGTATAACTCGGTATTTATAATATCCATTAATTTATTTGTTTTTAATGCGTCTCTTAATTGATTTGTATGCGTTTTAATACTATCCCCTGTACGTGTATCTAGATCACTATTAATTATTAGAGTTTTCATACTAATCGCTTCATAGCGACTAATTCTTCTAATAAGTTCGGTTGTTTTTCCAGAAAACATACATCCAAGAATAATTTCTATTTTATTATTCATTTAATAATTAATAAAATAAATTATAATATAAAATCAAATTTAATGATTAATTAATTGACATTATAAATTTATAAAATTTAATGATTAATTAATTGACATTATAAATTTATAAAATTTAATGATTAATTAATTGACATTATAAATCTAAACATTATTAATAGATTTTATAAATTATTAATAAATACCTGGATTTTAGAAATAATATCGTTAAGCTGTTCTTTATTATTTAAATAATTTTCATCAACATTTATTCTTAATATGGGTATGGTCGTTGCTGATAACCATTCTTCGTGTCTTGTATGAATTTGGTTCAAATAGTTTAGAGGTATCCCAGATTCCTCTGATCTATTTCTTTTATTTACTCTATCAAGAGATATTGTAGGATCACATTCTAAATATACTATACCATTGGGAATATATGCTGGTTTAACCATTATATCATATAAATCATTATATAATATCCAATCAATTTCATTTATTAACTTATTTTCATATAATTCTTTAGCAAAACATTCTCTATCTGTTAATACGGTTCTTTCTGTTATAATTATATCTGAATCTATTAAATATTTTTCTAATTCTTTAATTTTACTTATAAATGCACATATTTGAAAACTAAATGACCATTTTGATTTATCTTTATAAAATAATTCTAATATGTTTGTATTAGAATTATCTTTTAAATTTAGCCATTTATCTATAGGTTCTTTCATAAATTTTTTTTTGTTATAGTCATTCAATAATAAAGTTTTTTCTAATATATTAAATAAAGTAGTTTTACCTGACCCAATATTTCCTTCTATAGATATAAGCATTATTATTTATTAATGAATAACAATATATATATATCAAATTTATTATTAACTCTGTTCAATTTTTCTTCTTGTTTGGCGTATAATTAATTTTTCTAATATTTTTTGTTGTTCACTTAGGGTTGGCTTATCAATAAAATCTTCATCACTCTTAGTATTTTCGGTTTTATGTTTGGATTCCGATTTTTTATGTTTGGATTCCGATTTTTTATGTTTGGATTCCGATTTTTTATGTTTAGATTCCGATTTTTTATGTTTGGATGCAGATGTCGGATTATTATTTTTAAATTTATTTACAATATTATTATTTTTAATTTTATATAGTAATTTATATATATTTTCTAACATAATAGTAATATAATTATAATATAATATTATAATCAATTTATTTACGAATAAATAAATTTGATTACAATTAATAAATATGCTATTTATGTTATTAAATAACATATTATGTCATATAATAAACACTTTGAGATAGAAAAGTATATAGAAAAAATGGCAAATAACCCATATGTTGATGAATTAAAAGATAGTTTAAAAAATCAACAAATTAATAGTATTAAATCTTATTTAAATGATGAAAGTATAAATTATTTGGAAATAGAAACTCTTAAAAACATATTTATAAAATGTCCAAATGAAGACGCACTTAAACAGTTTATAAATAAATTTCAGAATAGTATTACAGATGAATTATCTATTACCGATAAATTAAATATAATTAATACTAATTTAAATAATTTTAATTATAATTATAATTCTTTGTCTAATAAAAATAATATTAATCCAACTAAATTACGAATATCTACAAGTACAATATGTGGCTATTTGGGTACAAACATAAATACAGATAATATATATAAGAATTTTGTAAGTTCTACAATACCTGTTTCGGTTGGAATAGTCGGATGTAAAGCAAATGACTATCCACTAAAAGGATTTTTTAAAAAAAAAAAAATAGCAAATTTTTTTAATAGTGCTACATTAAATATAAAAATAGAAGAAGATAACTACATTAATTTTAAAATATTTAAAAATGGAAAAATACAATTAACAGGAGTATCTTCAGAACTATTAGGAAGAAAATCAATTGATATTGTAATAGATTACATTAAATCTTTTTCGTCTATATCCGATAAAATAATTGATGATATTAAAACTATTAAATTAACAGAATATAGAACAGTTCTAATAAATAGTGATTATTTCTGTGGTTCTCAGCTTCAACGAGAAAATCTATATAAAATATTATATAATAAATATAATTTATCTGTTAGTTATGATTCTGAAAATTATCCAGGAGTAAAATTACAGTATTTTTGGAATAAAACAACTATAAATACTAATAATGAAGGAATATGTTCGTGTACTCCTAAATGTATAGGTAAAGGGGATGGGTTAACCAAAAATAACTGTAAGAAAATCACAATATCTACATTTCAGAGTGGTAAAATTATTATAACAGGTGGACGAAACATCGAACAAATTAATACTGCCTATACATTTTTTAATACTATATTAAAAAATAATTATACAAATATAGTTAAAGAAACTATAGATACAAAATTAATTTTTAATAAAGATAATAAATATTACTTTCTTAAAAAAAATAATATTATTAATTATAATTTATATCGTTCTCTAATTAAATAATTGTAGTGTATTATCATATTTTTTGTATTTTATCTCAAAAATAAAATTTATAGACATAAAATTATTAGGTTCATCGTTTATCTTATTAGGACTATTGTTTATCTTATTAGGTTCATCGTTTATATTATTAGGGCTATCATTTATATTAGGATTATATATTAATTTATTAGGTTCATTGTTTGTCTCTTTGGGTTTATCGTTTATATTATTAGGTTCCTTAAATAATTTATCTGTTATTATATTAGGATTGGTGGTATTTTTATTAGACTTAAAATTTAATAAATTACCATTAGGATTCTTTATTTTTATATTTAATTCTGATAAAGATATTGATGGAATAAAGTTTTTTTTATATTCCACATTAGATTTATTTAATAATTTTTTATATTTACCTAAATCTATATCAAATGTTAATAATGCAAAAGCCTTATTTATATTTTCATTTAATGATTTATAATTAGATCCTAATTCTTCTATTTCTAATATTATATAAGGAAAATCATCAATATTTTCCGTGTTATTTATTTTTTTAGGAAATATTGCAGAAATAAGTTGTATAGATAAAATATTAGTAAAATTATTTATTGCAGTTAAATCTATAGAAAAATGATTTGGGTGTTTCCACTTTTTTATATCCCTATCATTACTATCAATATATATTAATTCTGTTAATTCTATATTTTTTGGTTTATAAATGGATGTAGCAGATTTAATATTATTTTCATTTCTTATATCATTTATCATTTGATTTAGTACTTTTTTTGGTGAATTCTTAGTAATATTATATCTTAAAAAATATTTATCTATAAGTTCCCAAGAAACTTTTATATTTCTTTTTACTAAGACTTTGTATATTATATTTTTTAAATTACTATTATCTTCTTTTTTTTCTAAATTAGTTATATTTGATTTTAATAAAGAAATATTTTGATTTAATCTTAATTTACTTATATTATTAGATTTAAACTCTTTATTAGAGTTTATCTCATTATTAGATTCATATACATTATTATCAGACTCACTCCTTTTATTTACATTATTATCAGACTCACTCCTTTTATTTAAATTTACATTATTATCAGATTCTAGTTTGTTATTAGAGTTTACATTATTATCAGACTCACTCCTTTTATTTAAATTTACATTATTATCAGACTCACTCCTTTTATTTAAATTTACATTATTATCAGATTCTAGTTTGTTATTAGAGTTTACATTATTATCAGACTCACTCCTTTTATTTAAATTTACATTATTATCAGATTCTAGTTTGTTATTAGAGTTTACATTATTATCAGACTCACTCCTTTTATTATATACATTATTATCAGACTCAATCCTTTTATTAGAGTTTACATAATTATCAGATTCTAGTTTGTTATTAGAGTTTAATTCGTCATTATTATAGTTTATCTTGTTATTACTTTCTTGTGAAATATTATCTAGATAATTTATTGTAGCCTTATTTTCCAATATATTATTATTTTCCAATATATTATTATTTTCCAATATATTATTATTTTCCAATATATTATTATTTTTTAATATATTATTATTTTCCAATACATTATATTTTAAAATATCATTTTTAAATTGTATAGGATTATTAGGTTGAATATTATTTTGTTTTAAATCATTATTAGAATATAAATTTTTTTTTTCAGTAAATTGTTGTTCTAATATATTTGTCACATCTTCTTTTTTGTATTCGGTATATGATGTATTTATATCTTTAAAATTAATAAAATTATTGTCCATAGGTTGTATAATTGAGTGACTCTGTTTATATCTTTTATCTAAATAATTATTATTTCTATTTTCAAATTTTTTTTTACTTTCTAGTCGTGTATTAATAAAAGTTCTATCTACTGACATACTACTATTTATTATAAATTTATTAAATTATTTTAACTAATATATAATATATGTAGTAACCGCATTGATTTAATAATCCACTATTTTAGGAGCTATATAATAATGTAAATAACTATTATCACTAATGTTAAACTCTAATTTCATAGGATTATTTTCTGAAAGATTAATCAATAATCGATTACATAAACTTCCTATTTTAAGTATTGTTTCTATTTTTGAAAGACTAAACTCAATATTAAAAGTATTTCTAAAAGGATAGACTTTATAGTCTTCTATTTTTTTATTAAGCACTATTTTACCATTTTGTTTTTTTACTATAAATTTTTTATTATTTATAGTTAGATTTTCTTTCAGTATTGTTTTAATACATCCAAAATCCCCATCTCCATAAATATTTATGGTCTTATCATTGGCATTTATATCAAACTTTATAGTTTCTGATTTTACTATATTTATTTCTTGACATAATCTACTAAATCTATTAAAACTAATATCTATTTCTTGTTCATAATCTAAAGATGGTATATCTAAAGTATTACTATCAGTATCTATTAATCTTATATTAAATTCACTTTTTCGATATATATTTTCAAATACTAATGTTAATTTATCCAGACCCTTGTCTAATGATAATAATAATGTATCTAACTTATCGGTAACACTTAAAATTTTACATAACTGTTTTAGATTTATTCCAATCATAATAGTTTTGTTATTTGCATTATAATTATAACTACTAAATTCTTCTCGATCTATAAAACTATCTATAACAGAAATATGAGAATTATCCATTGTTTGAATAGATAATCCATTTTTATCTATTATTATTGTTAATATATCTATAATTTCTTCTATAGATTTAAAATATTTTAGAAGAAAATCAGGATTTAAATGTTTAGCTAAAAAAATCATTTATGTATTTATTTAAGAGTTATTTAATAATCAAATTATTTTTTATGTAAATATAAATTGATTATATAGATTTAATATATAACTATTAGAATAATAAAGAGTTTACTAATATTTTCTTATATCGATATTTTCTTATATATATAAGAAAATACCTAGTAATCATATTTTGTATGTTCATCTATATAATCTATCTCATCTTCTGTTGATTCTCGTTCTAAGATTATATTTCGTTTAGGAAAGCGTCCAAATTTTTTAATAACATCATAGTGTTTTTTTTGATGAAATAAAGTTTTTTTAAGAATATTTTTTTCACAAGGGTTTGTTTCATTCTTAACTAAATTTTCTAAAATATTTACACCTAATTTTTGATCATTTATGTTTTCACTGTGTTGATAGGGCATTAAGATAAACATTTTTTCGGCTGCGCTTGCCTGATCTAGATATAACTCCAATCCCATTTCTGTAAATAATAATATTTTTGTATCATTTTCATAGGCTTTACTAGTATTTCTATAAATATGTCGTGAAAATTGGTCCATTAGAATAATCATTGCTAAATATGATTTATAAGATGTTAACCAATCTAATAAATAACCTTTCTCTGCTAATTTAAGAATATCACTAAATTCTTTTGTAATATGGGAGTCATACTTATTTTTACTATGAAACCATTTTTTATAATCTAACTTTTTATAAAACCAGAATTCTAAAATATTAGAAACATAATTATTAACCATAGATGTATTAAATTAATATTTTAATTTAATTAAAATATTAAAATATTACGAAATAAAGATCTAATTTAAATAAATATGATTACTAAAAATATTAAGAAGATTTCATCTATATTAGAAATTATTATTTTATATAGTGTTTTTATATATATTTTTTTAAAAACTTTTAAAAAATATAGTATTCTTAATATTAAACATAGTTTTATAAATTTAGAGGAAAAAGATCCAACACTTATTTCCATTTTAAATTCGAGTAATAATACTTCTCATAAAACTGTATTTAATAATTATATAGGTATATTAGTAAAAAAATTATTTTCTAAAGTTTTAGATTCATTTAATTTTATATTTTCTATTTTTCACCGAATTTTTGGATCTTTTTTAAATACATTAGATATTATTAGAAATTTAACAAAACCAATTAGACTTTTTTTTAAAAATACAACTTTACTATTTTATAAAAAATTACAGAATTTTATGATAGGAATTTCTTATTCGATGCATAAAATTCGAAATAGTTTAAGAAGATCTGTTTCTGGCTATAATATGGCTTTTCATAGTTTAAATCATATTAATTACTCTTTTCAAAGCATCTTAAATTCCCCGATTCCTAAGATTGTTAAGACTTTTAGTGGAGTTACACATTGGTTAGATAAATCGTTTAATAAGTTAGGACTTTGTTTTGATGGAAACACTCTTATTAATACGATGAGTGGACTTAAAAAAATACAAGATATTCAACCTGGTGAAGAATTGGATAAAGATAATTTTGTGATTTCATCGCATAAATTTATATGTAATTGTGATATGTATAAATATAAGAGTATCATCGTTTCCGGGTCACATTTAGTTAAACATAATAATGAATGGATTCGTATTAAATTATTGGCAGATTCGATTAAAATAAATTATATAGATTATTGTATTTTTTGTTTAAGCACAACTAAAGGAAATATTATAATAGATAATGTTGTATTTAAAGACTATTCCGAATCGTATGGACTTAATATAAATAAGACTATTAACAGTATAGTTTTAAAGGAATTAAATAATACAGAAAATGTTGTTAATAATTATAGATTAAATTATATAGAACAGGGCCTAGATAAAAACACATATGTCAAGAAAAAAAATAATTATGTTAGAATTAAAGATATATCTATAGGAGATTATTTAGATAATGATAATAGAGTTATAGGCATCGTTAAGGTATGTTCAAAATTTAATACAGTATTTAAATATAAAAATAAATGGATATTTTCTAATAACATTAAAATTAATGAAAATGGTATATGGATAAATATTATAGATTCAATATATAGTATAAAAATTAATAATTATATAGATATATTATATCATTTAGTTGTAACCAAAGAAAAATTTATTTTAGAAAATAATTTAATAATCCGTGATTATATAGAAGTGCACAATAATATAACAAATAATATTATTGATAAAACTGTAGAGAATTATTTAAATTTTAATTAATTAAAATTAATTAAATTTTAAAGAATTCTGAAAAAAAAATATTTGTATATAGTATAGATATGAATTCGGATAGAGCGGTGAATAATAAAGTTGTAAATAATATACCAAAACATTATTTATTAAAGAAACAAACTCCTAAACTTAAACGTAAAATAGCAGCTAGACAAGTAGCTTTAGATAGAATTAACCAATCTGGCACCAGAAGTTTAAACTCTAATTTATTAGGTATAGCATTGTCAGGAACTGCATCGGTAGAGTACGATGACAACGGATCGGCGGCTTCGGCGACCACTTACGATGCCGATCTGTATATAGTTGGTACTGCTGGCGCCACCACTGTAACTATCGGCATGGACGTTGACGCGGGCGCGACCATAACAGGAGTCGACATGGCAACCGAGGTCGGTCCAGTAACTATAGCAGCCGATATGCATGACAGCTCACCGGACTCCACTGCTGATAATGGCGAGGGGAACCCTGTAAGAAATGAGGACGAAAGGCGTGTAACTGTATCGCTCGACGCTCCTATTGGGGATGCGACAATTGGGTTAGATAACAGTGGCGATGTAACCGTTTCAGGCACATGGGGAGAGATCACTTTAACGCACACAGTTAAGGACGGTGCCGATAGCACCGCAGGTTCTTTCTCCATTGCGGGTATGAATGTATCACTAAGTAATGATGGTGGAGATACAACGTGGACGATCGGCACGACTTTATCAGGGGTAGCCTTAGCACTAAGCAGCTTGGGCGATGTTAGCGCTGAATTCGGTTTAGCTGGTAACATGATGACGGTAAGCCACGTCGGTGACCGCGCATCCGAGATCGCAACCGTCGACGCCACTGAGGTGGATGCTGTACATTCCAAAGCCTCAGAAGCCTCCTTCAGCACTGTATCCATTTCACGTCCTCTTCCATCAGGAGCCACACTTAGCGCAACATACAGCACCAAAGACGACTCCCTTACACTCAAGGCTGCGGTCGCTTTCTAAAAATATTTATACCTAATTATTTATTTAGGTTTAAATACTTTTAATTTAAAATATTTTTAAATAGTAGTATGCTAGAACATATTTTACAACATTGGAAATATCTATTAAGAATATTGCTTATAATAATAATTTCTATCGTAATTTATTCATTTATTATATCTAAATCACTAAAAAACTATATATTAAACAACTGGAATTATTATAAAAATAAATCATACATTATTCCTTTTTCTGGATTTATAAAAAAAAATCCTGGAATGACGACCGCCCAAACAACCACGCATAATTTTATAACTGTATTATGGCTAACAGTTAAGAAAATACTTTTATTTTTAATAAAACCTATTTACCCTTTTTTAAGATTAATTATTAAAGTTATAGATTATATAAAAAATATTCTAGATAATTTTAGAATTCAGTTTAAAATAATGAGAAATTTTTTATTTAAAATGATCGAAAATATATATACTAGACTTCAAAATTCGGTCGCAGCAATCACCTATTTTTTCTTAAAATTAAGAGATGGATTAAAAAAACAAATAGGTTTATTCAAAATTTTATCGTGGACAGTTGCACACTCCTATTATTTTTTATACTCACTAGTAAAAGGACCTATAGGAACATTTGGTAAATTTGGAGAAAAATGGGGGCTCGCCGCATCGGTATTTACATTAGGTATTCCTGGAGCTGCAACCTGGTTTTCATCCGTTTGTTTTGATCCAACCACTCCTATTAAGTTAATTAATAATAAAATAGTTAAAATAGAAGAAATTAAAATAAATGATATTTTATTAGATAATAATACTGTTAAGTCAGTGTTAATATTTAATATAGAAAATAATATTGTTCCTATGTTTAATTATAAAAATATAATCGTCAGTGGGGATCATATTGTATTAGAAAATAATAAATTTATTAGAATAAAAGAATCTTACCTTTCTAAACCAATATTTTATAAAAAAAATAAACTTATTTGTTTGGTTACAGAAAAAGGAATTATTAATATAAATGGACTTTTATTTAAGGATTATTTAGACACACATAATATTTCTATTAATCATAAAATTCATAGAATAATTGAGAATTCATTAAATTCTAAAACGTTAGATTCTTTTAAAAGAATCCCAGATTTATTATGGGGATTTTCTGAAAACACCATTGTTAACTATAAAGGTAATCGTATTATTTTAAAAAATATTAAAATAGGTGATATTATCTTAGGATCTAAAGTAACAGGGATTATACACATATCCAAAAATATATTAACGTCCTACGAATATTCTCGTAATACTTTTAAAATATATGTTTCAGGTAATCAACTGGTGAAAGAAGATAATAAATGGATTCGTGTCAGTCAATCTAACTATTCTAAAAAAATACAGCCAATTAATATAGATTATGTTAATTTCACAACCGAAAATAATTTAATAAGTATTAATAATATTTTATTTAGAGATTTTATAGAAACAACTGATATTAAAATAATAGAATCTATTAATAATTTAGTAGACCAGGAACAAAAAAATAGTAATACCTTAATATAGCCTAATTATTATTTTTATAAAATATTAAAATAAATTATTATAATAATGTATTTTAATGAATTTTATAAAAATAATAAATTAATAGTTACACTATTAATTATTATAATAATATATTTTATTATTTATTCAAACTATTTATATAAAAATACGACTAACTATATTGTTAAAAATTGGTATAATTTAAAAGATAATCCAAATTCCGCAATATTAACTCCATTGGTTAATAATAAACAAAATGTATTTTCTGGAATTTTAGCAAATTTTATACAGTATTTTACAAAATTATTTAAATCATTTATAGGATTATTTATTAAACCATTTGTATATTTTATTAAATTAATTACTAAAACATTGTTTAGTATAAAAACAACCTTAAATAAGTTTAGAAATATGGCACAGGTTTTACGAGAATTATTTAAGGTCACCGTCGAAAAAACAGCAGACCGAATTAATAACTCCTATTCCGCTATTTTATATTTACAGGAAAAAATAAAATTATTAATAAAAAAACAAAGTGCGATGTTCACTATATTTAAACAATTTTCACTCTCCCTAACATTTATATTATCCAGTTTTGTTAATGGACCTGTTCCCCGAATTGTGAATTTTTTTAAACATTATGCGACCTTAATGTTTACATTTATAGGGTTTTGTCTGGCGTGTGTAGTAGGAGGTCCATTTACTAAAATGATAGCGTGCCCTGTTTGTGCTCTATGTTTTGATAAAAATACACCAGTTCATATGACTGAAACACGAACAATACCTATATATCAATTATCTGTTAACAATAGAATATATAGAGGAGGTAAAATACTAGGTATTATTAAAGTATTATCGGGTACAAGCAGTATCTATAAATATAATAATACGATTGTATCTGGGTCTCATTTAGTACAAGAAAATAATAAATGGAAAAGAGTAGAAAATGCTTTAAATAGTAATAGAATTCTATATTCACCTGATAATTTACTATATTGTCTTATAACCGAAAATAATTTAATTATTTCTAATAACACCACATTTTCAGATTATTCAGAAACCCGCGACACGTCAGTCCTTTCATCGATTAATGATTTTATCAGCAATTATCTAAATAATACAAAGATTAAAACTATCTCTAAAGATCATTTATACTATGGTGGCTTCAGTTCTAAAACAATCATTAAAATAAATAATAAATTAGTAAATATAAATTTAGTAGAAATAAACGATAAATTAGAGAACAGTTATGTTATAGGTTTAATAGAATTAGATGGAGGTGATAAGATATTATATAATTATAAAGGAATTATTGTGGTTGGAAGCCAACGTGTTTATGAAAATGGTTTATGGATAAGTGTGTATCAATCTAAATATTCTACAAAAGTAGACTATAGAGAAGAAAAAATTTATCATATTATTACAAACAATAATAAAATAAAAATTAATGATACACTATTTACCGATTTTTGTGAATCTCACGATATAGAAATAAATACCAAAATAGATAATTTATTATTAGATTATAAAAATAAAGAATTAAGTTAATACTATTTCTTCAGCTGTATTTATTTCTTCAGCTGTATTTATTTCTTCTAAATATGTTTTATAAAATTGTTCAGCAGCTTCTACTCCGTGATTAAAGCCATCTTTGATAATTTCGGGTGTAAAATCCATAAATGAACATTTCATCGTATTCGTAATAGGAATACATCGACCTTCTTTAATATAATTAATAATATTTAAGCTATTTAATGAATTAAATCTAGTTATATCTATTAAACTTGCTAAATAGATTAAAATATTTGAACATTGAGGTTCTATGTATCTAACAATTTCTTGGTCAAACCCTACTATTATAATTAAATCCGCCTTAGAATTTATAATATTATTTGTTGGATACGTTTCTAATAATCCACCATCAGTGTATAATACGTCATCAATAGATACAGGATTCGATATAATCCACGGAGATGCGGATGCTGTTACATATTTAAATAAATCTAAATGAGTTCCCTGGACATATTCTATTTTAGCACATTTTATATTAGTAACAACGCAAGAGTATTTTTCTAATATAGATTGATCCGCATTTTTTAAACTTTCTGATAAATGGGTATCGAGTAATACAGTTAATAAATCGTTATTATATAAACCATTATTATAAAACCCTGCGTATAAATTGTAGAATTGCCCTAGAAGTGGTTTTTTAGACCATTTTCCAAAAAAATCATTAATATCTTTAATAGATAACCATATCTCTTTAAGAACAACTGCTTTATCTAATATTGTAGCAATACCATTTATAGCACCTACAGATGTTCCATCTATTTTATATATCTCAAATGTATCTTTATATTTTGTCATTAGTTCATACAAAAACCCTGCCTGAAAACTACCTCTTACACCACCCCCAGGTAATATAAAATGTATTTTTTTTTTCATATATATCTAATATATAAGTATATTTAAGTAATTTATTAATAGAATTATTCTAAAAATATATAGAATAAAAGTAATGATAAAGGTAGACTTTATAAAAAATAATTACAACAGAATATGAAGCAATAGTATTCTTATAATAACTTAATATTAAATTTTATTTAATATTAAATTGTTATATAATTATATAATGGATAGCTATACAATTAATGTAACAAATAGTAAATCTTTATCTCAAAATGTTATTAATAATTATAACTTAAATGTAGATTATTGTTGTAAAACAAAAAATAAAATAACTGTATACTCCGATATCACAACAATAGAAAATCTAAAAAATATAGGATATAGTATTACTAAAAATCCAACTGAAGTATATTATAAGAATAAAACTATTAATAAAAGATTAGGACAATATCATTTTCAGAATGATCTCAAATTATTTTTAGATTCTATAAAAAAAAAATATTCGCACATAGCAAGTTACGAAACGATAGGTTATACAAAAAAAAAAAAGAAATCTATTTATGACAAAAATAACATCTAATATTAAAAAAAACTATGAAAAACCAGGGTTTTTACTGAGTGCAAATATACACGGAAATGAAACATTAGGGAGAGAATTATCAA
>Ga0206123_10000816_pt1 | contig 30216 bp, 23 predicted proteins | sample Helgoland_Spring_2_FD_160086 | JGI IMG/M metagenome (GOLD analysis project Ga0206123, IMG submission 160086) | Pelagic subsurface seawater microbial communities from Kabeltonne, Helgoland, North Sea - Helgoland_Spring_Bloom_20160316_1 | ecosystem: Environmental > Aquatic > Marine > Epipelagic ...
GGCTCATTTCCCCTATATCTCGCCCCAAAGACAGGTAATGACTCGCTGCCTGTTCAAGGTCAGCAATATCCGACGGGGTGAGCTGATAGAGCCACTGTGCAGGATTTGTCACCAGATCCTTGCCCACCCAGGCCGAGGGTCGCTCGATAGATTGGGGTAATGCAGCCATATTGATGCCGCCCGAAATGGGATTAGTCGAAATTGACCCGACTTCTGTCATCGATAGCGCCTTTTAGTGTCCGGATGCTGCCGCATTGTATAATCTTGCGTGGGGCTTTTCCTGTGCAATATCAAACTGGTGAATTGTTCTAGATTTCAGTTGACCTTTTATCTCCGTATTCAGCTATTTTGCGCACAGCTTCAGTTTTAACTCGCTATAATGCGGCGTTTTTCGAACAGTGAACCCAATATGACCGCTACTATACGCCTCGGCGAAGAAACCGAATTCAAAATCTTCGAACGCAAAATTACCGCCAAACTCTGGGGTAACCCGGATGGGTACCCTACCCTTGCAATTCACGGTTGGCTGGATAATGCCGGTACTTTTGATCGACTTGCGCCACTGTTGCCAGAGCTCAATATTATTGCCCTGGACCTGACCGGGCACGGCAAGTCTGACCACCGGGCCCCGGGGGTTCAATACAATCACAATGACTATGTGCTGGATATTATGTCCGTGGTCGAAAATCTTGGACTCAAGACATTTAACCTGATCGGCCACTCGATGGGTGGACAGATCTCCAGCATGATTGCAGCAACCTTTCCCGAGCGGGTTAATAAAGTCTTTATGATCGACGGCTTTATGGCTGAAGGGACCTTTTCAGACGAGGACCGCGTTGCCGGCAACCGGACGGCGATTGAAAAAATGCTGGCGGGACATACCCGCCCCGCAAAAGTGTTCAAAGACACCGAAGCCATGGCTTTAAGGGTCACCGAGGCAACCGATCAAACTCTGGATGCTGCCCGGGTTCTGGTAAGCAGGGGACACCTGGAGGTTGAAGGAGGTGTTTCATGGCGAACAGATCCACGTATTCGTTATCCGTCTTCCAACCGCTTCACCCGCAGCCAATTGAACATTCTACTGAAGCAAAGTACCTCGCCTGCTTTTCTGATTGTTGCCGAGCAGGGCGATCGCTGGTATCAGGGTGAGGTGGCCGAGTCTGAACTGCACCACCCAAATCTCACCGTCGTCCGTATTCCCGGCCCTCATCATATTCACCTTGAGGCAGACTATGTTGATCAGGTTGCTACCCTGGCAAGGGAGTTTTTCCAGCTTCCTAATAAGGATAACGATTCTCCGGACACAGATTGCGATCAGGTTTTATCGGCATAGCATCACTGGCTACCAAGACAGCCTGACCAATTTTTGTTCAACACAAATTGATCAGGTTGTTTCCTTCAATTAAGTACTTCCCCGCAAAATCACCCCTGCCCGGCTATTAACGATGGGGGATAAACTGTGTCAGAATGTCGCTAACAAATGTCAACTGACATCGGGAGTAAAGGACCATGGCAGGATTATTCAAAGCAGCATTCGAACATATCGGCGGCGCACTCAGCGATTTTTCCAGTCTTGAGGTCACCACCTATAAAGGGAGGGTGAATATCTCGGCGACAGACGCCTTACCTGACAGTTTTGAATCGATACTCGATAGTGCAAAAGCAGAAGCTAACTTCAGACTGCTGGCCAGCACAAAGGCACATATCGACAAAGACACGGTAGTTTTTATCGATGAAGACATCACGCCGGAAGAAGCCGCAGCGCACAATGAGCTATTTGAAATTGCCAACGAAAACCGTCTGGCTATCATTCAGATGTTTGCATCAGCGATAGACCGGGACATCAACAGTTAAACCCACGCTGGATTTCAATAAACGGTTGCGCTGATGACCGAGCTATTCGATCAACTTGCAAACGACCTGGACACGACGGTTGCCGAGGGTCATTTGCCCGGTTCCGAAGCTGGCGGACTGCCTGCCAAATCGAGAAACAACCAGGATTCAACGGCGTTCCTGCGCACTATCCGGACACGACTCATCACCCTGGGCTACCTCGGCGAAAAGAAAAAGAATCGAGAACATGCCAGTGTCGATATCGCCTTTACCCGGGCTGTGTCCAGATTTCAGCGGGACACAGGAATTACCCGGGATGCCTGGGTTGGTCCTGTTACCTGGCATAAACTCCAGCAGCTAACCAGTTTCGAAGAAGAACAAAATCCTGATTTCTGGCAACTGGAAGCTAACAACCCTGCAGTACTGCGGGCTCTTTACCTGCGACTGTATACATTCGGTTTAATGCAATGGAAACGTGACCGCTTAAAAACAACAACCGTTGTTGATACTAACAACAAGGCATTAGTCTCTGCTTTCGCAAAGTACCTGGATATTTGCCATCAACTAAAACTCACCAACTCCCTGTTTGAAACAAAATTTAATGCCAGAACCCTGGCACTCGTATTTTCACAAGATGCACTAATCGAAGCGATTGACAATAATCCAACCTTTTACCGGGACGAGGCCAATGCTGTATTTTTGACGGCAATTACCCGGGTCGAATTATGGCTGCTGGGTTATGACATTGCGGTCGGGGATCCGGGAATATCGGGGCCGCGAAAACTGGCGCGGATAATCCGGGACTTTTGGCAAGACAACATCAACTCGGCCTTCAGGCCAGTCCGTCGTGCTCATAGAGAGGTCATCACAAATTCCCTGTTTCATCAATTGATTCATTTCCAACAGCAGAGTCCCGTTGAAGCTGATGATAACGAAGCAGCAGTATTGTACGAACCGGATGAAATGAATGAAGCCAATCAACTTAAACTTCAACAGCACTTGCAGTCGATTGGTTCGAGTGTCTGGGATGGTGTAAAAAGATTGTTAGGCTGGCTAAGATCGATCACCAAAAAACTGTTAAACGTCGCAACAAATTTCATCAAGAATACGGCTCGCCTGATTGCCCAGTCTGCGCGGCAAACATTTAAGACAGTGAAACTCGTGATTGACAGAATCCACCATGGTCTTGTCCATGCTGGGAATAGCATCTATAAGGATAGTTCAGCAAAATCTGTAATCATTTTTCACGATCGGGATTTTGATCATCAAATGATTATCACAGGGAAAAGTGCCTCTGTTATCCAACAAAGCGTGCTATCGGCTTACCATCGGAGCGCTGACGGTTTCAATTCGGCATGCAGGATTATGGGCCATTTACTCAGGGTGTTAACAATTGGCATCCACTCGGCTCGAGCCGGGCACTTCGGTTGGTTCATACTACTAAAGTCATTAGCCAGACTGGGTTCACATCTAAAGCGTGTCACCTCTGAAGTTTCAGAACTGATGAGCGAAACTGTGCCGCCCCAATACTCATTATTCAAATCCTGACCCTTTTCCCTCTCAAGTCCATTTTATACTTGTGCAAGCAGAATAAACTCGGTTAAGGTAGGCGAAGCTGATACTTGGACTAATTTATGGACAAATTCCCAAGGATTCTCATAGTTGATGATGACTCCAGGATGGCCGATAGTATTGCTGCGGTACTAGAAGCAGTCGGCGGTTACAAAAACATCACGGTTTTGAATGACGCCCCCCAGGCGTTAGATCACATCAAATCGTCAGAATATGATCTTGTTTTGCTCGATGTCACAATGCCGGGTCTCACAGGTTTTGAGCTGTTGGGTTCGCTGGATATCATTGCGATGGGCACCAGCTTCATCATAATGACCGGTGATACATCAACCGAAAGCGCAGTAAAAGCCCTGAGGTTAGGCGCCAGCGACTACATCCGCAAGCCCTGTGACCCTGACGAACTGGTTGTGCGAATCAGCAAAACCCTCGAACAACATCTGCTACGGGAACAGCACCGAAAGGTGGAGATAGAGAACCAGACCCTTGAGATTCAGTTACGCCAGTCGCAGAAAATGGAAGCCATTGGCTCCCTGGCAGGGGGTGTCGCCCACGATTTTAATAATATATTGAGCATCATCCTGGGCAATACTGAACTCGCCAAAGAAACAATGACCACCAATCATGCGGCCCAGGACAAGCTCAACAAGGTTGAAATGGCCAGCATCCGGGCAAAAGAACTGATTAATCAACTACTGACTTTCAGTCGAAAAAGTGAATCACGCTGGGAGCCACTGGAACTCAATTCGTTAGTCACCGAGTGTTTGTCCCTGGTTCGATCTTCGGTACCCAGCAATATTGTTATCCGGCACGAAATTGCTGATGCTGCCTATTTTGTCCAGGGAGATGCCATTCAGATTCATCAGATTATCCTGAATTTATGTAACAACGCTGTTCAGGCAATGAATCAGGACGGGGGCCATCTGGTGCTGAAACTTGAAACTATCAGCGAACCGGAAACTGACAAGTTCGGATTGTCAGCCAAGCAGTATCTCAAGCTTAGCGTCGTCGACAACGGCGCCGGTATTCCCGCGGAAATTTCCGAAAGAATTTTTGAACCCTATTTCACAACCAAAGAAGTTGGCCGGGGCACGGGCATGGGGCTGGCGGTGGTCCACGGTATCGTAAAGGCGCACGGGGGTGAGATTCGGGTCGACAGTGTGCCAAATGTCAGAACCGAGTTTGCAGTTTTTCTGCCATTGTCCGACAAAGCAGTGCAGCCGTCGGAAACCATTAAAACCGAACTTGCGCCACCGGGAAATGAACGAATTCTGCTGGTAGACGATGAAGACATGATACTGGACGTCATCGGTCAGACACTGGTCCAATTGGGCTATCGAGTTGATGCCCATGACAATAGTCAGGCAGCGCTTTCAGCATTTCAACTGGCTCCAGACAGTTATGATCTGGTCGTTACGGATATGACAATGCCTGGAATGACAGGCTATAAGTTATCGCAAGAGTTGAGTCGAATCAGAAGTAATATCCCGATAATTTTGTGTTCCGGATATAACGAAAAATTTGATGAAAGCACTCTCCGGGATGTAGGGGTTCGAAAATTCCTGATGAAGCCCGTGAGCCGGGCAGACCTTGCCTGTAACATACGTGAAGTACTGGATAAATCACGCAAGGAACGTCGACGGGACAAGCGTTTCGAGACAACCAATGCTGCATTTGTTATTTTCAAATCTCACCCGGACAATCCAGGTACGCTGCTCGATGTCAGCAAATCAGGATTGTCTGTCAGCTACGAACATCAGGCCTCAGAGCTTGACGATGTTGACCAGTTATCAATTGTCTCGGAAGACATTCGGGTTGAGCAGGTCTCCTGCCGAAGCGTCTCAAAAGTGGATAACTTCCCGGCTGAGGGATTAAACGCCAGCCGGTACGGTATCCATTTTGAATATTTGACCCCTAGCCAATCCAGATTATTGAACCGCCTTATCGAAAATTACGGCAAAGAAATCAGGCACTAATTCAGCTCCAGACCCTCCATGGAGCCCTCTTCACGCCAGGCTTTGATCCGCTCAAAGAATGCATTGGCGCCAGCGCCATAGGGCCCGTTTTGAACAGTCCGTTGACTAGGCTTGCCTTCATTATTGTAGTAACCCGGGGTACAGCTTTCCTGAAACTGCTCACCCAGCCTGGCTAGCTTAACAATTTCCTGCACCCAGGCTTCTTCACCCTCTTCCGTCGGTTCCACTGTCTGGATATTGCCACCCAGGCACTGATCTACGATGTAGCTTAAGTGTTTTGCCTGCTCATCCATGGCATGGGGAAAGTTAACGGTAAAGGCAGATTGCGCATTTTGGATAAAAAACACATTTGGAAAACCCCGGGTATGCATGCCATGCAGTGTCCTGATTCCCTCACGCCATTTCTCGGACAAGGTCACACCACCCCTGCCTATAAGATCGTAACCCGCTCGCCTGGTATATTCGGTTCCCACTTCAAAACCAGTGGCGAAGATCAGGCAATCAACCTCGTATTCTTTACCATTGGCGACAATACCCTTTTCAGTAATCCGATCGACACCCTTGCCGGCGGTATCAACAAGTTCAACATTGGGTCTGTTAAAGGTCGGCAGGTACTCATCATGGAAACAGGGTCGTTTGCAGAACTGACGATAGTAAGGCTTAAGGGATTCCGCTGTATTGGGATCATCAACTATTTGCTGGGCCCGCTCACGAATCGCTTCCATTTTCTGAAAGTCTGCCAGCTCCACTTTTTGCGCCAATTGCTCCGGTGATAACTCCTCCTCATGAAAATTCACCATCGTCAGCAGGTTCCGGATAATCTCGGTCCAGCCATCATTGACCAGGTCTTCCTCCGCCAGTCCACCGGATACCAGGGTGTTGAAATTTTCCATCCGTGCTTTTTGCCAACCGGGTTTCAGGGATTTCACCCAGTCCGGATCAGTCTGGTAATTGTCACGGACATCAATGGACGAAGGTGTACGCTGGAATACATACAGTTGTTTAGCGCTGGCACCCAGGTGCGGCACACACTGTACCGCCGTCGCGCCGGTACCAATAATGCCGACAACCTTATCTTCAAGCCCTGTCAGGTTTCCTTCCGAGGAACCACCGGTATAGTTGTAATCCCAACGACTGGTATGAAACGTATGACCTTTGAAACTGTCAATGCCTTCAATGCCCGGGAGTTTCGGTCGGTTCAATGGTCCATTTGACATCACCACAAAACGCGCCTTCATGGCATCGTTTCGATTCGTTTTAACCAACCAGCGGGATTCCGCTTCAAGCCATTCCATTCCGGAAACTTCAGTTTGCAAACAGGCATTTTCGTACAAATCATACTTCTCGGCGATTGCGCGACTGTGGGCCAGAATTTCCGGGGCGTGTGTATATTTTTCTTTAGGGACAAATCCCAACTCTTCGCAGAGCGGTAAGTAGATATATGACTCAACGTCACAGGCTGCGCCAGGATAGCGGTTCCAGTACCAGGTCCCGCCAAAGTCACCACCCTTCTCAATGACCCGCAGGCTTTTTACGCCTGCCTCTCTTAATCTGGCGGCGGAAAGTAAACCACCAAAACCACCGCCAATGACAATAACGTCAACTTCATCGGTCAATGGTTCTCTTTTGATGACTTCCTGTAGATAGGGGTCGTCGATGTAGTGTGAAAAGTCGCCTTTGACTTCAATATATTGCTCATTGGCGTCATCACGGACTCGTTTGTCCCGCTCCTCTTTGTACTTTTCCCTCAGGGCGTCCGGGTCAAAGGGCAAGTCTTCTCTGCGTTCACTCATTCTTGGCTTCTCTGGTTTATCAATTTACCCCAGAGCATATCTTGTTTTCCTGCCTGGAAAACAAAAATTTAGCCCATGAATCCAATTATATTGATTTGATTCAGATCGCTTTAGAGAAGGCGGTTGTCCCGCCGGTTGCCGGAATATAACGATCAAACACCATACAAATATTGCGAATCAACAGCCGGCCATTTTCCTCAACGGAGATTTTACCTGGCGAGAATGTGACCAACTGATCAGCAACCATGGGCTGCAGTGCAGCAAGTTCGGTGGCGAAGTATTCCGCAAAATTGATACCAAAGGCCGTCTCAATTGATTGGTAATCCAGTTCAAACTGACAGATCAGCGCATTGATGACCGCCTTTCTGATCTGGTCATCGCTATCGATCAGCACACCCTTTTCAACGGGGATGGTATTATTCTGCAGCTTCTCTCTATAGGCATCAATTTCCTTCACATTTTGGCTATAGGTGTTACCTATATTACTGATACCCGTGATGCCAAGCGCCAGCAAGTCACAATCCGCATAGGTAGAATAACCCTGGAAATTGCGATGCAGCGAACCCTCCCGCTGGGCAATTGCCAGCTCATCATCGGGCAGGGCAAAGTGATCCATCCCAATGTATACATAACCCGCGCCGGTAAGCCGTTCGATACACAACTCCAGTATGTCCAGCTTTTCATCCGGTGCCGGCAGGTCCGAGACCAGTATTCTTTTTTGCGGATAAAACCGTTCCGGTAAATGCGCGTAATTAAATATCGACACGCGATCCGGCCTGAGCTCAATGATTTGCCCAAGGGTCCGGTCAAAGCTGGTCACCGTCTGATGTGGCAGACCATAAATCAGGTCAACTGAAATCGACTGAAAACCATTGTCCCGGGCAGCCTTGAGAATTTCTTCGGTCTGATCATAGGTTTGAATACGATTTACCGCTTTTTGAACCACCGGGTCGAAATCCTGTATACCAAAAGACAGACGATTGAAACCGCACTTGCGAAGATGGGCAACCCGTTGCGCGTCAACTGTTCGTGGGTCGATCTCTATCCCAAACTCCCCTTCACTGTCAGTGCGAAAGGCAAAGGCTGACCGGAGCGCATCAAAAAGTTCCTGAAGTTGTGCATCATCAAAAAACGTTGGCGTGCCACCCCCCCAATGTAATTGGGATACGGTTCTGTCTTTGAACAGGGGAGCAACCAGCTTTAGCTCCTGCTGCAACAGCGCCAGATATTCTATCGCCGGTTCTTTTTTCCTGGTGACTATTTTATTACAGGCACAGTAGTAACAAAGCGTGGCACAGAAGGGTATGTGCACATAAATAGAAAGGTCTTCATCACCCCGGGATGAGGCTTTCACCGCCTGTTTAAAATCAGACTCGGCATAGGGTGCAAACTGGAGCGCAGTTGGGTAAGAAGTGTAACGCGGGCCACTAACATTGTAGCGACGAATAAGATCGGCATTGACCTTGCCGGAACGAACATCCGTTTGATTCATGAGGGTTCAACTTATGTAAATTCAGAGTGGCGCCAAGTTTATTTTACAAAAGCCGAAGGCGCGTTGATTTACGTCAAGTTGCAACGCCCGCTTGCAAGATTGCAGGCATGGCAGGCACAAAATCCACATTCATATTATAACTTAAGGATAACTTGTTTTATCACCGTTTGTGATAATGGTGGCCAGGGGACAAGCAACTGACCTGGATCAAATTTCCTGCAGACAGTGCTGTTAGCATCAGCCCAAACAAGCAGCACAAGGAGCATATGATGGAATTTGGAATATCGGATGAAGGCAGAATAATCGAGGAACAGGTCGTTCGTTTTATCAACGAGAAAATTATCCCTGCTGAAAAGACAATCGACGCAGAAAACGAGGTTACTGAAAATGGTCTCGACTGCGAAACCGTCACCCGGCTAAGGGCAGAAGCAAAATCCCTGGGGTTGTGGAATCTCTATCTGCCAGACAAGGAATGGGGTGCAGGGATTTCCAACCACGATTACTCGCTCCTGTGCGAACACATGGGTCGAGCAGCCGCAGCACCACGGATTTTTAATTGTCATGCACCGGACACGGGTAACGCAGAAATTCTCGCGGAATTTGGTAACGACGCACAAAAAGCGCAGTGGCTAACACCGCTACTGGAAGGCGAAATACGATCCTGCTTTTCCATGACCGAGCCAGACACTTCAGGGGCAGACCCAACCGGTATCAGGACATCGGCGGTCAAGGATGGTGACGAATATGTGATTAATGGTCATAAGTGGTTCACCTCCGGCGCCATTGGTGCAAAGTTTGCGATCGCCATGGTTGTCACCAATCCAGGGGGTAATCCCCACGAACGTGCATCGATGATCATTGTGCCCACCGATGCACCTGGCTTTGATTTGATTCGCGCGGTGCCGGTTATGGGACACACAGGTGGTGGTGGTCATTGCGAAATTCAATACAACGATTGCCGGGTACCTATCACCAACCTGCTGGGGCCAGAACACGGTGGCTTTATGCTTGCCCAGGCCCGACTAGGACCAGGACGGATACATCACTGCATGCGTGCGATTGGCATGGCGGAGCGGGCATTCGAGATCATGTGTACCCATGCCAACCAGCGAGAAACCCACGGTGCCAAACTTGCCGACAAACAGTTTGTGCAGGAATGGGTGGCAACCTCCCGGATGGAAATCGACCAGGCGAGGCTGTTAACCCAGTATGCGGCGTGGAAGATGGATACCGTCGGCAAACAAAATGCCCGTCAGGAGCTGTCAATGGTCAAGGTGGTTGTACCTAACATGATGATGAATGTGCTCGATCGCGTTATTCAGTGTCTTGGTGCCCTGGGGGTTTCCGACGATACACCGGTTGCGGGGATGTGGCGCAATGGCCGGGCATTACGAATTGCTGATGGACCCGATGAGGTACACAAGATGGTGATTGCCCGTCGCGAGCTCAAGCGGTTCGCTTAATCTGGCTGCCATCTTCTAAATCTCCCGGTTTGTGATAATGTATTTGCGCAATCCACACAAACCGGGAATATCCATGTCAGAAAATCAGGTGCTGAGTGCGGTAGAACATTCACGGGGCCTGGATGACTACACCAGTGCAGGTGCAGCAAAAGCGCTTGAGCTGGGAAATCGTGGTCCCGCCAGATTTGATGCTCAGGGTAAACTGGCCAAAGACATTCTTGCGGCTTATGACAAACAGGGCTTTTATGTCTTTGAAAGTCTGATAGCGCAGGCGGAAATCAACCAACTCAGGGAACAGATGCAGGATCTGTTTGAGCGGGCGCCCGTCGATAAAGTCGCCTACCTGGATGCCAGGGGAAGGCCGGCTTTTGGTCAGGCATTCAAACGAAACCCCTATTCTTTTATCCGCCCCCTTTCCGATCCGTGGGGTGGAACTGACCTGCTGGGGGGCAGACACCCAACTAAAATGGCGGAAGCAGCGCCAGCCACTGACTCGCCAAAAAAGACCATCTTCCTTATGCACGGCATGTGCCAAATCATGGAAGCAGGATTGCGACTGTATGGTCACAGGGATCTGCTCTCAATCGCAGCGTCGATTAATGGTGATGATTTTGTTCCCTACAACGATGCAATTTTTGTCAAACAGCCTGGCCTGGGAGGTGCCGTGTCCTGGCATCAGGATGGTGTCACTCACTGGGATAGCGCCAATTGGGATGCGGGGATTCACGGATTTAATTTCCAGGTTCAGCTTTATACCTGCACCCCCAAAAACTGCCTCTGGGTAGTACCTGGCACCCATAAACAGGGAAAAATTGACATCAAACAACTGGTTCGTGACAACGGGGGCTCTGAACAGCTGGCGGATGCGGTTCCACTGATGTGTGAACCGGGAGATGTGACAATTGTGAACCGGCAGGCACTGCATGGTTCATTTGCAAACACCTCGCCGGACCTTCGGGTATCACTCACCTTTGGCTTCCATCGCCGCACTTCCGTGCTGAATCAGAAAGGTGCCTTAAGCCAGACCAGTGCCGAAGTGTATGATGACAAACGAATATTCGAGCGGTCTGCAGTCATACCCATCGCCATCAATGCACGGTCAAAATATTATCAGGACGAATCCCGATTTGAATACCAACCCTTTGCCAACAGGATGGATGAGTTTCAGGACAACGACCAAAACAGATCCCGATATTTGATGGACTACAATCTTCGGGATCTTTCTATTTAGGCATTCCTGCAGAAGGCGGCCAGATCGCGAGCCGTGTCGCGACTGATATCCGGGCAAGTCAGCGGGAATATTTCCGTACCATGAATTGTCCCCATGACCTGTCGACAGCGGGCACTGACTCCTGCCTCCAATAAGACTCGATAAAAACCGATACCCTCATCCCGCAGTGGATCACACTCGTTGACACTGATCACCGTTGGCACCAGACCTGCAACATCTTCTGCGCTGGCAAAGCCTGGCCAGGCTAGCGGGTTACTTTCTTCAAACGCCGTGATGCCGTATGCCATGGCGCCATTGTTAGAGTGAAGATCAAGCAAGATGCCATTGTTCTCGATGGAAGATGGATTTTTGTCCAGCGGCCACTCCCCGGCAATATAAGGACAAAGTGCATAAAGCCCCTTGATGACGTCCATCGCTCCGGTCTGTTTCAACTTGAGTCCAGTGGCAAGGGTGAGATTGCCGCCACCACTTTCCCCGGCGATGATAATTTTGTTGCGATCAATATTGAGCTTTTCGGCATTCTCATACACCCATTTAACCCCGGATACACAGTCATCCAGACCTGCGGGGAAGGGTGCAACCTCGGGTACCGATGACGCAACCAGGGCGTTTCGAAAATCAACCATCACCACAGCAACATTATTCGCCGCAATCAATCGACCCCAGGCTTTATAGTTACCATCGAAGCAGGACATCACCTGCATACCACCGCCGTGAATATAATAAACACAGGGCAGGACCTCTTTATTGTCCGGTCTGATGATCTGCAGGTTGATGGAATTACCATCGGGTGATGAAACCAGCGATTCGGTACGGGTCGTCAAACCTTCACTGCTTGCCACTTCTTCGGTATCACACATATCAAGGAACGCTTTCATCCCTTCCCTGGCCGCAATCGCCTCTTCCGTGTTTGCCGCTGCCAGCAGCACCTCGCGATTGTCCACATCATCACTTGATGCACTCATTTCCATGGCACCAAAGATTGCCTTGATTCTGGGGTCAATTCTCGGGTCTTGAATAATTTTATCGTTCATTTTTGTTCCTGTGTCTGCTGCTTTTTAGTTTCAGTGTCGAGTTCACGACAAAATTTTGTGTACCCGGCGCTAGAGTTTACCCATGATAATATCGCTGGAGCCGGCCGGTAAGTCAAAATACATTAGATCATCTGCCAATATTGTCGCCGAACCGATGTCCTGCCTGAACATATTCTCAAGTAGAATATTCGCGGGTACTGGCACCAAATGATATAGCACCAGTTGTTTTACCCCGGCGGACTGACTCATTGATTCAAGCGCAGTGATGTCTGCATGATAGTCCGTTACGTCCTGCATAATCCGGGCAATCCGATCCCGACCGGCTTTTTTTGCACTGTCGATAAATATCCTGATAACAGAAGGCGAAAGCGCATCATGAAACAACAGGTCAGCCTTGGCCGCCGCCTCAAATAATGAGGCGACCGCGATGGTATCACCACTGATCACAACCGAACGATCACCATAATCAACCCTGTACCCCAGTGCCGGAGAAATGGGTGAATGATCCACAAGGAAGGCACTGACGGTGATTTTGTCGTCTTTCCAGACAATGCCGGGTTTAATCTCTGTGGCCTCAAGCTCTGCTCCGACCCTGGGCATCAGGTCAGTCCCGTGATGGGCGATTCGATAGTCCGTATCGAGTTGGTAGGCGAGATTGAAGCCAGCCACGACTTTGTCGACTCCCGTCGGTCCCAGAACTTGAAGATGGCCGGTTCGACCCAGCACTCTGGAATTCAGATTTACATCCGGCAGCGCTGCGATATGATCCGAGTGAAAATGGGTCAGAAATACAGCGGTCAGGCGATTTATTGGCAATTGCGCTGCCTGTATTTTTTGAGGCGAGCCTGCGCCGACATCAAATAGAAACAGGTGTTCCGGGGTCACAACAGCGATACAGGCCTGGGCTCGATCAGGATCATTACCTAACGGCGACGCGCTGCCGCAAACCACAACCCGCAGACCGGCAAACTCTGTGGCTGCGGTGCCCATTAGCTTGTCGACCATTCGACTTAACAAGAACTTCTGCGATATCGGGATGTTGATTGCGATGCCGATTAACAGTGAAACGACTATGGCAAGCGACACCAGCACAACAAAAATTTTTCTCAAGATAACCCCGTTTCAGTGACTGAAGTTTTACAACAGTGCATTCACCTGTTTTACAATCTCTGTTTCCACTCGCCAAATCCGGTCCTGTCCCCAACAGCTATATACGCTGTCAGAATTTGCTGAACTCACTCGAAACCCCGGCACCCCCCACAAGCCTGCCCCGTTCATCGCCTCGATATTATCCTGCAGCAATGATTCCCAGTCGCCGGTGTCGCTAGCGGCCTTCAATTGATCCAGCTCAAGTCCGGCCTCACGGGCTACCGCGGCAAGTCCCTGATCGGTCGTGACATCGACACCCTCGGCGAATGCCGCTGAAAGGTAAGCACCGATAAACGCCATACCTTTGCCTGCGGCCATGGCAGCGGGGAAAAGTTTGAACGCACGCATGACCGGCTCACCAAAGGGATCAACAAATTTACCGAAGGGAACCCCGTGAAATCGTGCCTCTCTGGCGGCATCCATCATGATGTAGAGTTGCTTCGCTTTGGGTGCGGGAATTCCTCGCATCATCATGGGCATGACCGGGCGCAATATAAGCGTCACCCCGCTACGCTCTACCAGGTCTGCGACTCTGCTGTGACCAATGGCCGTAAAGGGGCTCCGCAGGGAAGGAAAGTATTCGAGCGTAACCCCGCTCGCCTTAAGACCTGTGGAGTCCAGGGCTTTGGGCGGTGGCACACACAGTTCAGCTGACAAATCACCTGTGCTGCGACTAAACCCCCCTGCAATCAATCGTTGCTCAAGCAGATGCAGTCTATCGAGACCCCAGAACCACTCACCCTCGTAATAGAACATTGCACCAAAGTAGTGGCCAAGTTTTTCCCGTAACAATTCACCGGCCGAGAGATCACTATGGCTTGTCCCGGTGGGAAACTGTATCACCTCGGCATGACTGCGCCACAAATTTTCACCGACCACGGTCGCGCTGGCTGCAAAGGCTTCAATATCATCCGCTTCCAGGGCGGCACTCAAGACGCTATTTGCCAGTTCAACCTGTTGCGGGTCTGGTATCTTGTTGCCGGTCGGTACTTTGACGCCGTAATATTCACCGATGTTTTTAGCGTCTGCGATTGCGCAGGCAAGGTATCGAGCCTCATCTCCCTTAAAATCAGGATCTGGCGGCCCCACCAGGTGCGGGACAAATGGAATATCATAGCGAGCGTGTAACCGGGCGAGTTTTTGAACCACAAGAAAGCTATAGGGGTCATCCACCTGGTGGAAATAGTGTACCGCCGGTACAGTGATATTCCCTTTGTCGAATAGTCGACTTCGGGTGCGCTTGAGTTCGAGAAATGATTCTGACGCAATAAAACGCATCATGGTTGATCTCAGTCGTGTACCCAGATTCATCTTTGCGTTCCGGAGCTAATAATAAATGTCACCTTCGTAGATTGATCCTGCCGGGGAAGGATAGTGACACAAAACATAATGACGGTCACTGCATTAATGTTTAGCATTAACAAGCTTCAGCCGACCTGCTAACCTTATGGGCTGACACCAATGGAAAATAATTCCTGATGAAAAAGATCTTGCTCCCCCTGGCGGTGGTCGGCCTGGTACTGACCATTGCCCTTGCCATTGGTTGGCAGAATAGAATTGAGCTAGTGGTATGGGGTGCACCAAAGCTACGTGCCGCGTTTAACCCGATTCCGCCTAATGTTGCAACAAACTGGCAAATGGGTCCGGCAAAAGCCGAGCAGGCCGCCGTAGAACGACCACCCAATATTATCCTGATACTGGCGGATGATATGGGTTTCAATGATGTTTCACTTTACAACGGTGGTGCTGGAGACGGCGACCTTAAAACACCCAACATTGATTCAATCGCCCAGGAAGGTGTTAGATTTAATAACGGCTATGCGGCGAATGCCGTCTGCGCGCCCTCCAGGGCGACCATCTTGACCGGGCGTTATTCAACCCGTTTTGGCTTTGAGTTCACACCCTTCTTCAAACTGGGGGCAACCATTTTTCAGTGGATGCAGGATATTGAACAGCCCTCCATGCCAACTTATATTGATGCCGAAAAGGCGGCGGCCATGCCGGAGATGCGCGAACTAGGGATGCCCCCGGAACAGATAACTATCGCTGAGGTACTAAAAGCCGCCGGGTACTACACTGCCCATATTGGCAAGTGGCATCTTGGGGGAACCAATGGCATGAGACCAGAGGACCAGGGATTTGACGACAGTCTTTATATGGCAGGAACACTCTATATGCCAGAGGATGACCCCAACATCGTCAATGCTAAATATCCTGAAAACAATATTGATCGAATGGTCTGGGCCACAGGTCAATATTCCGCCCAGTTTAACGGCAGCGAACCATTTCAACCAGGAGGCTACCTTACCGACTATTATACTAACGAGGCGATAAAGGTAATCGAGAAAAACAAAAACCGGCCATTTTTCCTCTATCTGGCCCATTGGGGCATCCACAACCCACTGCAAGCACTCAAGTCTGATTATGACGCTCTCTCACACATAGCTGATCATAATCTGCGCACCTATTCCGCAATGATCCAGGCACTGGACCGGGGTGTCGGTCGCGTTATCCAAACACTTGAGAACAATGGCCTGACCGATAACACCTTGATTGTGTTTACCAGTGACAATGGCGGCGCTGGCTACATCGACCTTGAAAATATCAACAAACCTTTTCGTGGCTGGAAACTGACCCATTTTGAGGGGGGCACCCATGTACCATTTATGGCGAAGTGGCCAGCAAAAATCACCGCTGGTTCCTTAATGAATGATCCAGTTCACCATGTTGATTTATTTGAGACCTTCTCGGCCGCTGCAGGTGCCGGGTCACCCACCGACAGAAAAATGGATGGTGTTGACCTGCTGCCGCACATCCGCCAGGAAGCTGCCAGCAAACCGCACGAGACTCTGTTTTGGCGAGAAGGACACCAGCAGGCTGTGCTTCATAGTGGGTGGAAAATGATCAGGGCAGACAGACCGGACAAGCGCTGGCTATTCAACCTGGCAATTGACCCAACTGAACAAACCAACCTCGCCCAGGCGAATCCGGCAAAACTGGCTGAACTCGAACAATTACTTGCGCAACATAATGCCGAGCAAGCTGAACCCCTGTGGCCCAGTATCATTGATGGCCCCCAGCAGATTGACAAGACCAGCGACCAACCCTTCGAGCCAGGAGACGAGTATATCTACTGGCCAAATTAAGCAATTCAACCTGAGAGACAGTGAGATGGAAGTAAAAAACAGTGTGACGCCGAATAGCACCCAGATAGCAGGCTTCCTCGAACCCGGTCCAAAAGGACCTATCTATATGGTGAATCTGTTGAAATTTAAGGCCAGGGCCGAATATGAGGATGGCCGGGAAACCGAATTGACCGGCAGACAAGCTTACGAAATCTATGGCAGGGCGGTTAACCAGCTATTGCGAGAATTTGGCGGTGGTTTTATGTTTGCCGGTAATGTCGAACGCTTGATGTTAGGTGAAGTCGAAGAGTTATGGGACGAGGTAGCAATTGTCGTTTATCCCTCCCGCGGTGACATGATGAACATGATCAGTTCCCCAAAAATGCAGGAAATTGGCCAGCACAGGGCAGCGGGTTTATCCGGGCAGCTTAATATCGAGACAACCGCTGCCGGCGGTGATTGGTTGGCCACTGATTCCTGACGGGCAAAAAATCACAAAAAAAAATCACAAAAAAAAGGAGCAGCCACCGGCTACTCCTTTTCCATCTGCAATAAGATTCCAGGCTAAAGAATTAAGGGTAAAACCCCGACAACCCCGCCTTTCAACTCTGCCAGCAGATTTATACTGCTACGATATTTTCTGCCTGAGGGCCCTTCTGACCAGCAGTAATCGTAAATTCTACTTTTTGGCCTTCTGCCAGTGTCTTAAATCCTGAACCTGAAATTGCACTAAAATGTGCAAAAACGTCTGGACCTGATTCCTGTTCAATAAAACCAAAACCTTTAGCTTCGTTAAACCACTTAACTGTACCTGTTACTGTATTAGACATAAATATTTCCTAAATTTAGAAGTAATTGTTACCTTGATTAAGTTGATACCTTCATGTTGATTCCGTAAAACTTCATGTTGATACCTAATTAAGAAGGTGCGAGCAAGAAATCGGGCTGTTACTTATAAACTACAGGACGAGGTACTACTAAGAAAAATTCTAAGAAAACTTCGAAATACGAGGAATAAATACAAGTCATACTTTCAAGCCCGGCGGAGTCACTTTGTATTCAATTTGAATACTCTATGCCCCTTGTTTTTATATGCATCAAATGTGCAATTTTATTTCCCCCTGGAACAGCAGGTTCATAAACTATACCCTGAGAAAGTGTGCTCCGCTAGCAAATAGAAGCAATGTTTGCAAAATTTATTGATTATTTTCTCTCCACAGACCCTGTTCAGCCTACTCAACGGTTCAAATGTGGTTCTACTTCAATACTGGTGACTATTTGACCTGTCTTCAGACTGATATAAAACACATCTCTAGGATAAACCCCCCTTAACTTCTAAAGACAGCGCAAAATGACAGGACGACCAACATTAAGCCTTCAATAAACATCCGTATCTGGGGAACCGGGGCCATGGGATCTCTCGCCGCCTGGCGACTGGGCTCCGCATTACAAAATTCAGTGAACAAAGGCTATTCACTGACGATTTACGGTCAATATTTGCCGAGAATTCATCAAATCAACACGAACGGCATCACCCTGATAAACATCGACGGGGAGCCTTCAACCGTGCAAGTGCCGGCAACCCAGGAGATCCCCGGGGAACAGTGTGTTGACATTGCCATGGTATTTAACAAAACCTACCAACTCACCCGGGTTGCCGGGGAAATCAAACAGTGTTTACGCCCGAACGGGCTGGCACTGTGCTTTCAAAATGGCCTGGGCAGTACAAAACTCGTTCAAAACGCAAATCCGCAAGCAGATACTGTGTCTTGCACACTATTCGAAGGTGTTGTCATCAATGATCAGGGGACTGTGCTGCATAAGGGAAAGGGTCCTACCTGGCTGGGGATGACACACCACCAACAAGACAAACATGCCAATTTTATCTCCCTGCTGGCCAGTAGCGGCTTTGAGCTGAAAATCAGTCCAGATATTGGGCCGATTCAATGGCAAAAGCTGGCGATCAATGCCGCGGTTAACCCTCTCACGGCATTAACCAATGTCAAAAACAGGCAAGTCGTTGAGCAACCGCTATTGCGCGGGATCGCAGAGGCAACCGTGCGCGAAGTCGCACGGGTTGCCGCGGCGCTGAATATCCCTGGGCACAGCCACTATGTCGAGAGCATGCTAAAAGTCGCACTTGAAACCGGTGAAAACACCTCCTCTATGCTTATCGACGTTCGACAGGGGCGAGAAACCGAGATTGAATTCATCAACGGTAGCGTTTGCCTGCTGGGCCGACAAAATGGTATCCCAACCCCGGTCAACCAGATGTTACTTGACCTTGTTGTGAACTACGCTGGCTCTGCCATGCCTCTCCATGCCCTTGAGCAGGCCTGGCGGAAGGCAGACCCGCAACAAACATGATCATAAACTCCTTTTAGATCGCCGGTTTCTCCACTGGACAGCGCTTTTTCGGTCAATTAAGATTTGCTTTCACTCCGATCTGAGACAGACGGAGATGGCTCACTAAGATTTATATTTATGTGGGACTTGATCCAGAGAAGGACAGGTACCGACGACCTTTCAGCATAGTGACTTAACTGTCAAATGCGCCTTCTGCTGTATCCGGTTTCACCGGAGATAAGCATGAACATCAATTCGTTCCTACAACACAAACAGGACGGCCGCCCCATTTCAATGGTCACCTGCTACGACTATTGGTCCGCCAAAATCCTGAACAAAACCGAAGTCAATTGCCTGCTGGTTGGAGACTCGCTGGCGGTTGTGATGCATGGTTTTGACTCAACTGTGCACGCGACCAACGACATGATGGCAATGCACGTTGCGGCGGTCGCCCGGGGAGCAAACGACAAATTTGTCATTGCTGACATGCCCTTTATGAGTTGTAGCAAGGGACTGGAACATGCCATGAGTTCAGTACAACAATTGATGCAAGCCGGTGCCGAGGCTGTAAAAATTGAAGGCGCCTCACACCAACTACCACTGATCAAACAGATTGTCGAAGCGGGTGTGCCGGTGATGGGTCACCTTGGCCTCACCCCGCAATCCATTCACAATCTCGGTGGGCACAAGGTTCAGGCCAAAACAGAACAGGAACTGGAAAAACTGTTAGCAGACGCCCTGGCACTTGAACAGGCTGGCTGTTTTGCGCTGGTACTTGAGTGTATACCGACAAACCCCGGACGAATTGTATCCGATGCACTGCAAATACCTACCATCGGCATTGGCGCTGGCCCACACACGAATGGACAGGTGTTGGTACTACAGGATTTGCTAGGCACAAACCCGGACTTCAGCCCAAAATTCCTGCGCCGATATGCGGATATCCACGGTGAAATTTTTGGTGCGGTCAATCAATTTCATCAGGAGGTTGTTGGCCAATGTTATCCCTCGGCGAAGGAATCCTACAAATGAAAACAGTGACAGCTATTACCGAGTTTCGGGCAATTCGAAAATCTCTTGGGAACAAGTCAGTCGGCTTTGTGCCAACAATGGGCGCGCTTCACCAGGGACATCTTTCCCTGCTTGAACGCTCTGTCTCCGAGTGCGAAGTGACGGTGCTCAGTATCTTCCTTAACCCAACCCAGTTTAACAATCCCGATGACCTGAAAATCTATCCGGTGACACTGGAACAGGATCTTGCGCTGGCAGAGCAGGCCGGGGTCGACCTGGTGCTGCTACCAGACTACAACGAAATCTATGCTGATAATTTTCGGTTCCAGTTAAGCGAAAATGAATTCAGCAAACAACTCTGTGGCGCTCACCGCGAGGGACACTTTACCGGCGTACTGACGGTAGTGATGAAACTGCTGAATATCGTCAAGGCGGACAAAGCCTATTTTGGTAAAAAAGACTACCAGCAATTTCAGCTGGTCAAGGATATGGCACAGGCCTTCTTCCTGGATGTGGAGATAATTGGCTGCGAAACAATCAGGGAGGCAGACGGCCTTGCAATGAGTTCCCGAAACACCAATTTGCAAGCCGAAGCCAGAAAACTGGCACCCAGACTGCACCAGCTGATCAGCGAAAAATCCGCGGATGACGAGGTTGCCCGCAGGTTGCAGGCGCAAGGATTTGAGGTTGATTATATTGAAACCATCGAGGGGCGAAGATACGCCGCGGCTAATCTGGGTCCCGTCCGGCTTATCGATAACATCCAGTTATCCGGTTAGGCTGTCAACACACCCAAAAGTTCATCGTTGGTTTTGTTGAAGCTTTGAACCTCGGTATAAGATGCCTCGTAAAGCTCAACCCGGGTGGACAACAGGGTACTGACAAGATTAGCCGGTTGCGAGTAAAGCGAGGCTGTTTGAACGGCCTGTTGCAAGCTCGCGACATAGTCACCTAAATTTCGATAGCCAGCTTGCCGGGAACCTTGCTGGCTTTCCTCACCCGAATCGCTGTTTTTCACATAAGCAGAGGTGAGATCCACAGAGGTGGATTCACTCAACGCCACTGAAAAACTGGCAATTTCCGCCGTATCAAATCCAAGGGCAAGGGCGCTCTCAAATGCCGCTGCCACATTACCATCAAAAAACTGGGTCGCCAGTGTATCAACCTGATCTAACAGTTCGTCCAATGCTTTTAGTTCACCGACATCCAGCTCACCTTCCACGATGTAACCGCTCGACTCCGCACTATCCAGGGTGTACTGCACCCCTGACTGATCCGTGTTTTTCTTCGCCTGAATAATCGACGCAATATCCACTGTCACTACATCACCATCATTGGTGGTGACTTCAATCAGCGCGGCGCGGGTTTGCTCGATAGCAACCGACCGGGTCGCCCTGTTGGTCTCGGCAAATGTCTGATTGAAATTCTCTTCTTTGATGCTGCTAATCTTTCGGTCAAAGACCGCCGCCTCGTCAACTGCTACTTTTTCAATTTGATTCTTCTCAACAGTCCTGTCCGTCACTGGCACCTCGGGATTCCTCGGCAGATCAATCACGCCACTGCCAAAGCCCTCTCTATTGACCAGGGGAACCCGGTCGGATTTCGGCGCAAATTCCTGTCTTAATTCGCTAAAACCCAGACGAACCAGATGTTTGGTCTCTTTTAAGTCTTCCTTTAAAGCCGGGTCCAGGTTGCCCGAGTGCTCCAGGGTTTTAAATGCTTCCCTGAATCCCTGCTTGAAACCTTTGTAACCTTCCCGCAGCAGGGAACGAAGTTCTTTGTCGCTGGCGCCATTTTCCCTGGCGGACTCAAGCCTGTCTTTGATAGGCCCAAGAATATTGCTGGCGGTCTGTTCCGGGGTTTGTCTAGAGGGCGCCACTGGCACGTTACCGGAAACGCTTTTTTGCAGATACCGGGAGCTTTGGCTGATCGAAACCGTGACACCCGGACTTGTGCTCGTCGTAAAGCTCTCCGAACTCGAATAGGAAGCGCTAGTCACGGTTAAACTGCTACGCTCACTCTGGCTGGAGAATTGTTGTAGCTGTTGATTATTTAAGAGTGAACTGGCATTAATCCCGTGCATAATGAACGACAACCCTGTTTGATTACATTTCTTTTCCTGTAGTGGGGATAACGGCAAATCACACACAATCATAAGGACCACTGGTCGGATTTGCGCCTGGATTCAGCAGGTAAGCGGCACGGGAAACAATGGATGACAGACCCAGTCAAATGAACAATCAACACTGTATTGTACTGCTACACGGACTCGCCCGGACCGCCAGGTCAATGGCAAAAATGGCCAGCGCCTTTGAAGTCAGGGGCTACTGTGTTGTGAATCTCAACTATCCGTCCCGGCGGGATTCGATTGAAAATCTGTCGAAATTTGCGCTGGAAGAAGCCCTGCGACGCTGCAAAGTCAGTCCCGATGAGGAGCAACCCGGGAAAATCCACTTCGTCACCCATTCAATGGGTGGAATCCTGCTGCGACATTATCTTGCCCATCATAAAATTCCGAATCTGGGCAATTCGGTTCTGATCGCACCACCCAACCAGGGCAGCGAGGTAGTAGACAAACTAGGCAAAGTACCCGGCTTTAAACTTTTTAACGGTCCAGCGGGCATGCAGCTGGGCACCGACGATAAAGCCATTCCCCGATCGCTGGGCCCGGTGGATTTTCACGTAGGGATTATTGCGGGTTCACGATCAATTAACCCGCTCTTATCGATTAACTTGCCGAAACCCAATGATGGTAAGGTCAGTGTTCAAAGTACCCGGGTTGAAGGCATGGCTGATTTTATCGAATGCCCATTGAACCACACGTTCATCATGCGCAATAAAAACGTCATTAAACAAACGATCCTGTTTATTGAAACCGGAAGGTTCGAACATTAGCCACGCCAAAAGACAACGGCAAACGCCGGGGTCCATATTTATTCAGACTCTATTCAGCACGGATGGGTTATTTATGATGACTAACTCCAAGTATAATCGCTGACCACAGCTCTATTCTTGTCATTGAAGGATGTACACATTGAAACTCCCAGTCTTATGTACCGCGCTCCTCTCTCTCGCTTTGCTATCCGGCCCACTTTCGGCCATGAATGAAGCAGAGACACAGGCGAGCGAAATAGCCTATACCACTCTTGCCAACCAGCTAGGTGTACCAAAATCGGAGATTTCGACCATCCGCCTATCCCGCTTTAACTGGCCTAATTCGGCGCTCGGTTGCCCTAAACCCGGGGTTGTCTATATGCAGGCGGTTGTTCCCGGTTATCTCGCGCTGCTCAAACATGGCAAAAGGCAATATCGAATCCACATCGGCAATGGTCGAGGAATCATTTGTAAGCTTGAGACAGTACCACTAAAACTCGACGAGATTATTCTGGACAGCATCAAACAAAAATCCATTGACGATCTCGCAGACAAACTCTCGGTTGATCCCGATGGCATTAATGTCATCGAAGCCGAGAAAATCACCTGGCACGATTCAAATTTTGAGTGTCCATCCACCAGTACCACTGCGGTGAAACGGGATATCCGGGGTTATCGCCTGATACTGGAACATCGAGACAGGCAATATGAATACAGGGCAAGTCGAAGTTCTGTTTCACCCTGCCCTGCAATTGCATCTTTTTAAGCACAAAAAAAAGCCAACCCGAAGGTTGGCTTTCTTGTCTTGCCTGTTACTTTACTTTTGCGAATCTAGTCACTGTCAACGGTGACTATTTCGGACTGCTTGCCAGTTCGACCATCTTTCTTGGCTTTATTATTCTGATATAACCACAACATGTCGCCGGAACCCGAGACGGGTAACTCAGCAACATCTCCCACAGCGAGGCCGAAGGACGCAGCTGCAGGAATCACTTCATCAGCGAGATTGATACTGCCAGCCTGAACATCGAAATCGCCTGAGCGAATGTCGAAAAACACAGCGGTGTAATCAAAATCAGTATCACCTGGTGGCAAGAAGCCAAGGAATCCAAGTGGCGCATCCTGCGCACCGAAGAAGGTCAGAATTGCAGTGCCATCATTGTAGTCAACGCCGGCATTAAACAAGGCTTCTCCCTGGGGAAAGATTGCAGTGACCGGAAAACCGTCTTCAAAGAAATCAGCAACAACCAGAATTGAATCATCAATTCCGTCACCGTCAACATCGATAAATATGTCGATCTCGGCAGCAGCAAATGTTTCCCAGGTCTTTTCACTGGCAATACCAAACTCAACCAGATCACCCAGTGCCGCAAAAGAATTGGTACGGTAACCAATTGCCTTAAAGGCATTAAACGCGTCATCCAGAATCAGGCCATCTTCACCAGCAAGGGTGAAACCTTCAGCCCAACCAACGTTTCCACGCTTGTTTTTGACACTGAGCAAGCCATCCTTATATTTGGCTTTCATATTAGAAGCGGGGTCAATAACAGCCATATAGCCTACTCGCAGTTGATCGGTTCCGTCATCTAACACACACCATCCGTCAACCTCAGTTTGAGATTGGAATGCGTCGTCGAATGCACCAACAGTTGGGTCCATGGTTAATTTAATGTCAAACTTCTCGCCGCCGGAGCGATGATGTTTTGGTTCACGATCATCGTCATGACCTTTGCCTTTACCCTTGTCATGACCTTTGCCTTTCTTCTTGTCATGACCCCAGCCTTTTTTAGTGCCTGCTACTTTAACAACATCAGGACAACTCACTTCAACACCGGCAAATGTCTGATTGGGTACATGTGTGACCGTGTAGGTTCGCTTGTGCTTTGACAGATTCGTCAGCTCAACGCTTACCTTCTCCTTGGTTTTTTTATAAGGATTAATGCGACCGAAAGACACACCGCCAGGGGAGGCATAACTACTGAGCGCAACAGCTTCATTTGCCCGAACAACACCGGTTCCCTGGCGAGCCAATGGTTGAGTTCCTGGTGCCAGACCATCATTAACAGCGTCAACAGTCGTATTCTGCATCATTGCTTTGACACCTTCAGGAGAAACCCGGGGCTTGTCAGCAACAATTAATGCAGCCAGACCGGCGACATGAGGTGAGGACATGGAAGTACCACCAATCGTCAGTGGTCCGGTACCGGTACCAACACCCGTCGATGTAATAGCACTGCCCGGTGCAGTCAGGTCAGGCTTAAAGCCTGAACCGCCGTGTCCCGGACCCCGTGAACTAAAGTCGGAAATAGTATCACCGAAGACAGCCTCTGCAGTAATGCCATCTTCCAGTGTGGCTACCTGGGGAGAACCCGCCAGGGCTGCAACAAAGTCCTGACCATCAAAAGCTGAAACCATGACGCCCGGTATTGTGATTGCAGCACTGAGACCACCCATAATAATCGGAGAGACCCTGGTTGGATCAGCGCCATCGTTATAAACGACAATGGCGGTGGCACCCGCAGCCTGGACATTAAGATATTTTGCATCAAATCCGCAAACACCCCGTGAGATGAGTGCAATCTTTCCACTCATATCATTAACAATTGGATCACAACCATTAACATTTGCCGCCGTTGCAGGCTCAACCAGATCACCAACAACTAGTCCGTCGGTAATCAATACAGGGCCTGCGCCTTCAACTGCCTCATAGGTTGATCCATTCACATCAATACCAGTGGTTTCACCACCGGACAAAGAAGATGCAACCGATACAACATTGGCCGCTACCGCAGGAGATCCGGTAATGTATGGAATGTCACCGGAGTTACCTGCCGATGCAACCACGACAATACCCATGTCCGCGGCATTTCTTGCAGCCACAGCCGAGGGATCATCGGGTGATCCATAACCGGAACCCAGACTCATATTAATGACGTCAACATGGTCACTAATATCGCCGTCACCATTTGGGTCCAGTGCCATTTCAATCGCGTCTGAAACCAGGCCGGTTGAACCGGCGACATCACCAAAAACCTTCAGCGCCAAAATTGAAGCACCCGGCGCAACACCGTTGCCAATGCCGTTGCCACCAAGCCCGGCGGCAATACCGGAGACGTGACTACCATGGCCATCACCATCCAGCGGGTCTGCATCAGGTACAGGTACTGAACCATCAACACTCGCATCATAGGTTGCGCCGGCAAAGTCATAACCGCCAATGACTTTCGCTGTTGGGAAAGTCCCTGGCTCAATCACATCTTTGTCGTTTGCAGCATATTCTGCCGGGTCGCCGGAACCACCCAGGTTTGCATGCAGATAATCTACACCAGTATCAATGACAGCGATGGTCACACCAGCACCATCATTACCGTTAGCGTGCACCAGGTCAGCGCCGATCCAGCCAACACTTTTAGCCAGATCAGGGGTAAACAGTGTGACCTTGGTCACCGCTGCAACACCTGCGATATTACGAATATTGTCAAGTTGACTGGCATTGACGCGTACGCGCAGGCCATTGTCCCCAACCCGCAGGGCAGACATCGTCTGTGCGCCCAGGGATTGAAGCTGTGCACCAACTTCATTTTGTAACAGCCCTAACGATGCCGCATAGGCTCGCTGGTCCGCAGAAGCCGGCTCTTGTCCACTCACTGCTACTGTCTGGTTTCTCCATGCGACGACTGATGCTTCATCAAGTCGTACAAACACCTCTATCTCTCCAATGTCGACAAGACTATCTTTGCCGTCAAGACTCGTCAGAATTGGTGCCGAACCGGCTTTCTGGATAAGACCAGCTGCCTGTACGGATTCTGCGATGGGGAGGAGAGCGAGAAGAGAAGAACCGAGACCTAGCAAGCATTTCTGCACTAGTTTTTTACGCATTATTCACCTCTAATTTATTGTTTTATTATTGATTGTGGGGAGTCCCAACCCATCGACCATAACATGGCTTTCCCGCACAGAAGCAAGTGCTTTATTTACTAAATTTATTGGGGGGTCGGCGAGTTGAAACGTCACACGCCGATCACAATATCCAGCTTCACCTACCACCGAGGAGCGCTTCGTTCATCACATGAAAAATGACATTTTGTTCCATAACACCGCGGATCCATTGGCTGCCCGGTCCCGTTGCGTAAACAGCGACATCTTCTCCACCGTGGGTTTCTGTCCGGAGCGGTACCGCTGCTTCCTGTTTAAAGTCAAACGCATCGATATCAACTTCGGTTAGATCAACCCTGCCATTTTCCGACGTTCGATATCCGGACCCGTTGGCATAACCCAAAGTGGTATAGGGGAGTTGGTTCACGTCTTTACCCGCAAAACCCAGGATCGGATTACCACGGGCAGCGTAGCCCGCCATCGTCATGGTATGACTGTGATCGGCTGTGACAATTATCAAGGTATCCGGACCCACCAGTTCGGTGGCCCTTCGCACGGCATTACTGAATTCAACGGTTTCACTGAGCGCCAGTTTTGCGATGCCCGCATGATGACCGTGGTCGATTCTTCCACCCTCAACCATCAGAAAGTAACCTTTTCGATTTTGTTTCAATAACTCAATCGCCTTCTCGGTCATCTCTGTGAGAGAGGGTTCACCTGCTTCGCTCTTGTCACGCAGTTCCGAAAAGCTCATGTGGGATTCCGAGAACAAACCCAGCAGATGCCTGGTTGATTTATCAACGGATTTTAATGATTGAGTATTGGTCACATAGCCGGAATTTTCATATTTTGATTGCCATTCGGCGGTTAGATCCCGGTTATCCTTGCGCTTGCCACCTTCACCCTCGGGTAAAAACATCTGGCGGCCACCACCTAACGCAACCTCCAGACCATCTCCATATGGGAACCCAATCAACTGGCTGGCGATATCAGGACAGCCACCGGCAACCGCCTCATAATCCCGCTCAATCACATGTGCGTAGGTTGAGCCTGGCGTGGCGTGGGTGACCCGGGCAGTGGTCACAAAACCCGTGGATAAACCTTTTATTTCCGCACTCTCAAGTAGCGTGCGCAAATGTCCGGATTCACAATCTTCCGCCGTCGCAGCTTCATCCACGCCAAGGGTTCTGAATCGTGTTTTTACACCGGTCAGCATGGCGGTGGCGGTGGCGGCGGAATCAGGGACCTGCCGGTCGACACTGTAGGTTTTGGACAAGGCCGTATGGGGGAAGGACTCAAAGGCGAGCAGGTTTTCCTCACCACTCATGCCTTTCCTCTGGCCTTCATAGATTCTCCCTGCCGTTACAGTGGTCACACTCATACCGTCGCCGATAAACAGGATCACGTTTTTGGCCTTCTTTTTGCCCCGGGTTGAACGCTTGTTCTTTTTAACCGCTGCCTGACCCGCCTTGTACCAGCTTTTTGCGCTGGCATCCGCCGGTAGTTCAGCCCGGGCATCAACTCCCGTCAATCCAAAGCTCGCCACTATTAAAAGCAGCGCAAACGAAATTGCCGGGGATTTGGAACCGGCTGGCGTTGTGACACCGGTGGTTACATTTGAACAAAGTGCATGATTCATAACTTTCTCTTATCCGTTTTGTGTCGCTGTTTGGTCGCGCCAGGGAAATCCAATATAGACTATTATTCGCACAGAGTGGGTGGCAGGTCATTATTCCCTGCGTATTTATAGTGCTCAGGTCGACTTTACTCGAAGCGATGACAGATCCATTTCCATATAGACATCCGCTCGACTGTAGTCCGATGCCCAGGGAAATGCTTTTTGTATAAACCCCAGGTGACGATACAATCCCAATGCGGGTGCCAGCTTTGAATTTGTTTCCAGATACATGGTTGTAAATCCCATTGCACCGGCTTTTTCAATCGCTGCTGCGAGTAATAACTTGCCCAGTCCGTGACCTCGCCCGGACTTGTACACCCCCATTTTTGCCAGCTCAACCACGGTCTCGCTCCGTTTTATCAGGGCGCAGGTACCAACAGCACTAGCCGTCGCCTTTTCGATCGCAAATAGAATTTCACCACCCGGATTGATGATGTAGCCTTCAGGATCAGAGAGCGCGATCCGGTCCGATTCTTCCATGACAAAATCTTCATTAATCCATTCTTCATTTATCAACCTGAAGGACCCGGCGAGCACAGGACTAAAGCCAACAATTTCAAATTCTCTGGCCGAGGGGTTGTAACGATCCAGAAAACGACGCTCAAGGCTGCGCCGGTCCAGGGCACGCTCAACGGTGCCGATATATCCCAAAAAGTCGACTCCGGTTTCATCAAGCAATTCGACGAGCGTGGCTTCAATCACTCGCCAAATTTCCTCAATAGCGTCCTTTTCGCTTTTGCCATAACTGGTGAGGGCCAACACCCGTCTTCTTTTGTCATTGGTGTCTTTGTAGGCTGCAACCAAATTGGCGGCAGTCATCTCCCGGGCAATCTGGTTCACAGATGGATGCGATATCCCCAATCCACGGGCAATGTCCATAATCGAGCTGGGGCCCAACTTGCTCAAATAATAGAACACCGGGAACCACTTTGGCTCAAAGGCCAACCCCGATGCCCGATACATTTTCACACCATCCTGCATGACCCTGTCGGACAGGCGTTTTAGCCTGCTGCCAAATGCCAGGGCACCAATATCTCTTAACACATCGGTTTGTGAATTCATCAATAATCCAATATTAGTAGTCAACTACGTAATAATATCGCTATTGGTAAAATGATCAAGCCTCAGTCAATGGATTCGGTAAAATCGGGATAAATACACAAAACAAAGTGTTATGCCCTTGCCGACAACATGGCTGGAAAGGCAAAATCACTAAATGAAACCTGCAGACGAACAAACGCTCTCGCAACCTGCCAGGAAGGTTGGGCTCTACGCCGCTTACAAATGGATACTGGTTGCGCCATTGCTGGTTTTTTCGACGGCGCTGTTTGGCTCCATCATCATTCTGATTTCTTTTCTCGGCGCGCCGGACTTCGCATCCAGGGTGTTTGGTCCCATCTGGGCAAAACTGAATGCTGCGGTATCACTCATTGCGGTAAAAACGAAGGGCCTGGAACATATAGTCCCAGGGCAGTCCTATATCGTTGTTGCTAACCATCAGAGCCTGATCGACATCTACCTGCTTTACGGCTACCTGGGTCTGGAGATCAAATGGGTCATGAAACAGGAGTTAAGAGCCGTGCCGGTGCTCGGGCTTGCCTGTGAAATGATGGGACATGTCATCATTGACCGATCCAACACTGAAGCAGCCCTTGCCTCCATGGAACGCGCACGGGCGCGGATTAAACAAGGTATGTCAGTGGTTTTCTTCGCCGGGGGTACCCGATCACGTAATGGTGAGTTGCTGCCCTTTACGAAAGGCGCAT